>Ga0209291_1001867_pt1 | contig 17974 bp, 10 predicted proteins | sample GOMGulsemesocosm_FD_184633 | JGI IMG/M metagenome (GOLD analysis project Ga0209291, IMG submission 184633) | Methane-oxidizing microbial communities from mesocosms in the Gulf of Mexico - GOM9B Gulf of Mexico (SPAdes) (version 2) | ecosystem: Environmental > Aquatic > Marine > Cold seeps...
TGATCCGGGCGATAGGTTTGCATTCAAAACAATTGAATAAGACTTCTGGCTTAACCAGCCCACAATTATTAATTATGCTTGAAATAGATAAGTCTTCTGGGGTGAATTCCAGTCAAGTGGCGAAGAATGTAAATTTAAGCCCCGCTACCGTAACCAATATTCTTGACCGATTAGAAAATAAAGCCCTTGTATCGAGAGTCCGTGATACCAAAGATAAACGTAAAGTCGGTTTATATTTAACCGAAAGTGGTAAAGCGATTTTGGTCAAGGCCCCACAAGCATTACAAGAGCACTTTATTGATAACTTTGCTAATTTAGCGGAATGGGAACAATCTCAATTATTGTCTTCAGTTGAGCGACTTGCAGATATGATGGACGCGAATGAAATTGATGCCGCACCTTTATTAGAACTCAATGCGATGAGCGCCAGCAGCATAACTAATACCAGTTCTGAGAAGAAAGTAATTACGTAGCTAATATTGAAAGCCTTGGAGCCGAGACTTTGATTATAGTAAATGTTTAATCTCGGCAACTGCTTAAATTGTACAAATACCCTACATCCTTGTAAGGCAACACAACACTTATTAGCGACTAGCGACTAACGACTAACGTAGTAAATGTAGAAAATGAAGATGTTTGTGGTATTGATCAATAATATTATTGATCACACCGGTTTTTGACCAACCCATAATGTCATAATCCTGTCCACCTTCAAGCAAGTGAACTTCTGCTCGATAATAACTTTGCTCATCTTCATCGTCTTCAGTAACAAAGTCAGGTTGTGAATATTTTCGAGCTAGCACCCGATAAACAAACGTTTGCTCTTCACCATGTTCAATAATTAAACTCAAACCATCTTCTTGAGAAATAACCACATTGATTTGGTTCTCCCGTAGCTCTTTAGCCACGAGTTCAAACGATGGAACTACGGTATTACTGATGAATTTATTGACATTATTCTTGTTGGGGAAATCGACAATGTTTTTCAGTCGCATTTGCCAGTTTTCATTATTTTCACTGGAAGAATGAGGCATCGCTGTCATCAGTTGGCTTTCTTGTTTAAACGCTTCCACTCGCAAAGCCTTGATCAAACCAACAATCGCGAGCAGCAGTACAATAGCAAAAGGCAGTGCACTGACAATTGTCATGGTTTGCAAAGCATTCAGTCCCCCTGCCAACAATAATATCGCCGCAACCACACCAATACCCACCGCCCAGTAAATGCGTTGCCATAGTGGTGTTTCATTACTGCCATGCGAACAAAGCATATCAACCACCATAGCGCCAGAGTCACAGGAAGTGACAAAAAAGATCACTATCATTAAGACACTAAAAAATGAAAGTACGGTGCTTAACGGGAAATTTTCTAGAAAAACAAACAGCGCGACAGACGAGTCTTGGCTGACCATTTCCCCTAAAGCAACCACTCCCTGGTTATAAACCAAGTCAATGGCACTGTTACCAAAAATAGTCATCCATAATAAAGTAAATACTGTTGGTATCAGCATCACACCTAAAATGAATTCTCTAATGGTGCGGCCACGAGAAATTCTGGCGATAAACAAACCAACAAAAGGCGCCCATGCCAGCCACCAGCCCCAATAAAATATTGTCCAACCACCTATCCAATTGGTTTTCTTATACGCAAATAAATTAAAGGTGTTATGCACTATGTCTGCTAAATAATCACCGATATTTTGTAAGTAAGCTTTTAATAAAAATACCGTTGGGCCAATCACAAAAATTAAAGTTAACAAGATAACCGCTAAAATCATGTTGGCTTCAGAAAGCCTTTTAATACCTTTATCTAACCCGGTAGCAACAGATACGACCGCCAATGAAATAATGCCGCACATAATGAGAATTTGATTAGTGCTGGAAACATCAATACCAAACAAGTAACCAAAACCAGCATTGACCTGTGAAGCGCCTAGACCAAGCGAAGTCGCCACACCAAAAACGGTACTCACTACCGCAAAAACATCAACTAAATGCCCCGGCCATTGGTAAATTCTATCGCCAATCAATGGATATAAAGCAGAGCGTAACGTTAGCGGTAAATTATGACGGTAACTAAAATACGCCAATACTAAGGCAACAATGGCATATATCGCCCAAGCATGAAGTCCCCAGTGGAAGAAAGTCATTTTCATTGCTTCTTGCACTGCTTCCACCGTACCCGTTTCTGCGGTAGGTGGTGCTAAATAGTGCATTAATGGCTCTGCGACACCAAAAAACATTAACCCAATGCCCATACCAGCAGCAAACAGCATAGAAAGCCAAGAGACCAATGAATAATCGGGGGTTGAATGATCAGGCCCTAAACGAATTTCCCCATAGCGAGAAAAACCTAAGAAGATGACAAAAAAGAAGATGAAAGCCACGGTAAGCACATAAAACCAGCTACCATTGTCAACAATGCTTGCTTGAACCAGTGTAAATAAGGCTTGCGCTTGGTTAGGCAGAGCGGCGGTATAAAGTAAAAGTGCAATAATAATAGCTGAGGCACTGACAAATACCTTTTTATTTAATTGACTATCGGCAGATAAAGACAAACATTTCCCCTAGATTTCATTTGTCTTGATATTATATAGGCTTAAATCATGGTGTAAACAATCGTACAGATAATTTACAAACTGCTAAATAATTATTCCAAAAATAGCTTAAAAACAAGCTTTTGAAAAAATGTTCATTTTTTGTTAAGCTGCGTCTGTCAAAAATATAATTAGTACTCTAATAGTATTAACTCAAATGATAATAATAAAGCCCAGGGATAAAAATATGAAACTCACTAAGCTGCATTGTGCTGTATTAACAGCTCTAGCAGCCTCAAGCTCTCTCTATGCAGAGGAAGCTAAAAAGCAAGAAAAAGCAAAAATAGAAGTCATTGAAGTTACCGCAACTAAGCGCGCTGAATCTATTCAAGAGGTTCCCGTAACCGTCACCGCTTTAACAGGTGATAGCTTAGAAAAACTTGGCGTTTCCAATTTTGACCAATATGTCGAGTTTTTACCCAACGTAGTTTTTCAGGGTACCGGTCCTGGGCAAAATGAAATATATATCCGTGGTGCTGCAACGACACAAACCAGCATTGCTGTTTCATCGGTGCAAGCATTACAACCTTCAGTTGCCTTTTATTTAGATGAGCAACCTGTTTCAATGCAAGGGCGTAACTTAGATATATACGCAACTGATGTTGAACGTATAGAGGTTTTACCTGGTCCACAAGGCACACTTTTTGGTGCTAGCTCTCAATCGGGTACCGTGCGCTTAATCACCAACAAGCCAAATCATGATGGTTTCTCTGCCGGTTTAGATACCAGCACTAGCACCACCAAGGGCGGTGATATGAGTAATTCAGTTGAAGCATATTTCAATATGTCTTTAAGTGATTCTCTCGCGGTTCGTGTTGCTGCTTACAATGATCACCAAGGTGGCTGGATAGACAATATCTTAAACGTTCCCGGTCAAGGTGGTTACAACGGAAGCGCCGTAGTTATTAGTAGAATTTCTGGTGGTGCATTAACCAATCCAGAAAGTGTTCCTGTTACAGCACCAAAAAATGATGCTTTAGTAGAAGATAACTTTAACACCGCGAATTATGCTGGTGCACGTTTTGGTTTATCGTATCTAATTAATGATGAATGGGAACTTTTGGTTCAACATACTCAACAATCTCTCGATACTGAAGGGGTGTTTGCTTATGATCCAAATCTTTCTGGTGAATCATCAGTCAACCGCTTTGTACCAGAAGATAACGATGATGATTTTGGCTTAACGACTTGGACATTAGAAGGTCGTCTTGAGCAACTCAATATTGTTTATACGGGTGGCTACTTAGATAGAGACATCAATTCAACTATTGATTACACAGGTTATACCAATGGTGGTTCATTTGCTGCCTATTATGCATGTAACTATGCCGGTGCTCCTGAGACTCAAGAATGTGTTGATCCAACTAAATTTTATAAAGAAGAAACCAGCACTTCACGTGTCACTCATGAGTTCCGTGTAAATACCTCTGCTGACAAGCCTTGGCGCGTAACAGCTGGTGTTTTTTATGATTCGCAAGAATTATCAACGGTTGGCCAATTTCAAATAGGTAATACCCAATTACCTTACTTTACTAATTTACAAAGAACGCTTGCTGGTACTGAAGGTATTAACAGTGACGGCGGACCTTTTTCTTCTGAAATTAGCTTTATTAATGATATTACTCACACCATAGATCAAGTTGCCGTATTTGGTCAGTTCGAATTTGATATATCAGATACTGTAACCGCAGGTTTTGGTGCTCGTTGGTATCAAATTGATGACATTTTTAAAGGTGCTACTTCTACCGTTGATGTAACTGGTAGATTACGTGCCTTTGGTGATGGTAGTGATAGTGCATTAACTGATTTCTTTGGTGCTGGCGAAGCGGCAGCTATTCAATCAGCCATTGCCAGTGGTCAGTTAGAAACCAGCTTACTTGATAATGATGGTAATCTAACGGTTGATGATACTATCATTAAAGCTTCAATTGATTGGAAAGTAGCTGATGATGTGATGTTATTTGCTTCGTACTCAGAAGGTTTTAGACCTCCTGTTACTAACCGTGTTGGTGGTGGCTTAGCTAAAAACCAAGAAGGTGCTTTTGACGGTTTCCGTATACCGGTATATTCAACTACCGATAGCTTAGATAACGTTGAATTAGGTATTAAATCAACATTATTTGATCAATCTGTACGCTTTAATGCCACGGCTTATTATTCAAAAATATCTGATCTGCAAACTTCACGCTTTGACCCAACCAATATCAGTTTCTTAGTTTTCACTGATAACGTGGGTGACGCTGAAATTAAAGGTATAGATGGCGACTTTACTTGGGTAGCTACTGATAACCTAGTGATAAGCGGTGCGTTTAGTCTTCTTGATACAGAATTAACGTCAGTTAATGCTGAGCTTGCTGGTATTGCACCTGCAGTGGGCAGCCGTCTTCCATACTCAGCCGAGTTTTCAGGTAACTTACAAGCCGAATATTTCTATCATATCGCTAATGATATGACAGGTTATGTTAACGCTTCAATTAGTTATACTGGTGAAAGACTAGCAAGTATGACAATGGATGCTTATGTATTAGAAGATACCACTAACCTAGTCTATGGCACTGGCTCTGGCTTAAGCATTCAAAAAGAAGCGGATGTTTTTTCAGGGGTTAACTATCAAGACAGTAATGGTCAAACCTTTGCTGGTGGTCGTTATGTACAAGACAGTTACGTTTTGGCTAACTTAAGTTTTGGCGTAACTAACGAAGAATGGAAAGTTGAACTATTCATTGATAATTTAACCGATGAAAGTGCAATTTCATACGTTGATACACAACAATTTACACCAAAAGTTGTTACCAACAGACCTCGCACCATTGGTCTTCGATTCTCGTATGACATTTATTAAACCGTAGGGTTTATCAAAGTCAATAAAGCCGCTTGATATTTGTATCAAGCGGCTTTTTATTGATAAAGTACGTATCTCAAAAACAGTAAATCATTCGTAAACTTTCCATGGAGCCAAGTCGTTGGACAATACCGCCCTTCCCTCAATTGAAGTTCAATTAAGATCAATTCAACAATTGATCCAAACAGCAAAATTCGACGACGCTATTAAACAAAGCAAACAGTTACTGGTACAATTTACCGATGCACAGCATCAAGTTGAACTCTGGTATTTGATAGCTGTTGCTCAACGCTACGCTAAAGCATTTGCTGAAGCGTCAGGCAGTATTAAGCAATTATTGAACATTGATGAAACACATAGCCGAGCTCATCAAGAACAAGGTTATATCTACCTCGCTTTACAGGAAGAAGTAAAGGCATTAGTTGCCTTTGAGCAGGCAATAACACTCAACCCTACCCTAATCGCCAGTTGGCAAGAGCTTATTGAACTTTATCGAATTAATAAGCAACCAGAAGATATACAAAAAGCCGCTAACCAGTTGGCTAAACTCAAAGCTTTACCTCCTGCTTTACTTGCAGTTACCGAGTTAATGCACGAAGGTAAGTTGTTAAAAGCTGAACAAATTTGCCGAAATTTTTTACAGAAAAATAACCGCCACATTGAAGGCATGTGTTTGCTCGCTGAAATAGGCATTGAGTTAAAAATTTATGACGATGCAGAATTCCTTCTTGCCAGTGCACTAGAGTTGGCCCCAAACCATATTCAGGCTCGATCTCAATACCTCAATCTACTGATCCGTTTAGGTAAATACAAAGCGGCAGAGCAGCAAGTTGAAAAGCTACTACTTGAACAGCCTGACAATCTCAGTTTTATCGTGGCCAAAGCTAACGTTTTAACTGGTTTAGGCGAAATATCACAAGCGATTAGCCTTTTTGAACAAGCCATAACACAAGATAAACAGGTCGCTGGCTTCCATTTACAGCTTGGTCATGCATTAAAAGCCAAAGGCGAGATAAACAAAGCGATTGCTGCTTATCAACAAGCGTATCAATTAAAGCCAAGTTTTGGTGATGCTTATTGGAGCTTAGCTAATACTAAAACTTATCGTTTTAGCGATGATGAAATTAGCGAGATGCAAGCGCAACAAGCTAATGACGATTTAGCGCTAACAGATAAAGTTCAGTTGCATTTTGCTACAGGTAAAGCCTTTGAAGACCGAAAAGAATACCAACACGCCTTTTTAGCCTACCAACAAGGTAATAATTTACAGCATGAACATAATGGCTTTGATATCAATAAAACCGAACAACAAGTCGCCGAGCAAATTAAATACTGTACTAAAGAATTATTTGAAATTCGTGGCCATTTAGGACTCAATACACCCGATCCTATTTTTATTGTTGGTTTACCAAGAGCAGGTTCTACCTTACTTGAACAAATCCTTGCTTCCCACAGCCAAGTGGACGGAACCATGGAGCTGCACAATATTTTAGGGTTAGCCTCACGATTACGGGGCCGTAGTAACAAACAAAGTGAGCAAGAAAGTCAATATCCAAAGAATTTAGGTGAAATTAATCAAGATTATTTTAGCCGTTTTGGCCAACAATTTATTGATGAAACTCGTGTTTATCGAGAGCAAGCACCTTTGTTTATCGACAAAATGCCTAATAACTTTCTCCATATTGGCTTGATCCGCTTAATATTGCCAAATGCTAAAATCATTGACGCCAGACGCTCCCCTATGGCGTGTTGTTTTAGTGGTTTTAAGCAGTTGTTTGCCGAAGGACAAGACTTTAGCTACAACCTTGAAGATATCGGTCGTTATTACCAAGCTTATCTAAAACTAATGGCACATTGGCATGAAGTATTGCCCGGATATGTTTTAACCGTGAACCATGAAGATGTTGTTGATGACTTAGAAAAACAGGTAAGAAGAATACTTGATTTTTGCGGCTTAACCTTTGAGCAATCGTGCCTTGATTTTCATAAAACCAAACGCACCATTAAAACACCGAGTTCAGAGCAAGTTCGTCAACCCATTTATAAAAGTGCCACCGAACAATGGCGTCACTTTGAGCAGTACTTAACACCATTAAAAAAAGTGTTAAATATAGATTAACTCCTTCACGGGGTAATTTTTACCCCTAACCTTTTCACATCTTCTGCGTTGCATTTTGCAATATCATTCGCATTTCAATTATTTTATCATCACTACCGATAAAGCAAAATATCACTATTAACACATATAATTCAACAAATTAAAAACATTCTCGCAAGATACTCATCCTCTGGTACATCAATTGCAATTCATAGCAATTGAGTCATATATTTTCGACTGCATCCATTAAAAATTTTTGGCCAATATTGCTTGCGATGATAAATACGAGGAATAACTGATGAATAGCGAAAAAAACATACTGATAGTTGATGATGAGGTTGAAGTTAGACAAGCGCTTATTCGGGGTATACAACGAAAATTTAACAAGCAAAATAACCAAATAACTATTTTTGAAGCGGCTAATGGTGAAGAAGCCATCGCATTAGCGAATGATTATCCACCCGATTTAATATTAATGGATATCCGCATGCCGATAATGAATGGTTTAAAAGCTTGCCGGATCATGAGGAATGACACCAAGTTTGCTGCAACCAAAATTATTATTTTGACCTGTGAAGTCACCGAAGAAAGTGAAGGATTGCTCTCCGGTGCCGATGACTATGTTATTAAACCTTTCGATATTAAAACCTTATTGATTCGCATTGAACGAGGGTTATTCCAACCAGCCTCATTGAATAAAGACGCTCCTATCGATTTAAATGGCCTATTATCTAGAGAGTGTTTTTTTGATACTTGCTTAAATTTTGAAATAGCCAGAGCAAAACGCTTTCAACACCCTCTAAGCTTATTATTACTGAAAGTTTCCCCTAGTAAAACAGAAGAACCCCATCTACAGGTGCAAAATTATTTAGCGTCATTATTAAAACGTCGTGCTTCCGACAAAGTCATCAATTGGGACGAAAACACCTATGCTGTTTTACTGACTGAGACTTCTGCCGATGATGCTGCTTTGGTCGCGAAACATATCAGTTTACAAGTTGAAAACAGACCTGAGTTTTTACATTCTTTCGTCGGTATTGCCAATTTAGAAGATACTTTGGCTGATGATTTAGTCATTAATGCCGAGTCATCTCTGACCGAATCAGTCCGTACCGGCAACATTATTCTAAACAGACAGGCTATTCATTAATAACAACCGCTATTTGAACTGGGAGATAGTTAAAATGTGCAGATATTTCGCGTTACTATTACTGCTTTCACAACCTTGTTATGCCGCCGTTACTGATAACCTAAGATGGAGTTTAGATGCCAGTGCCCGCTTAAATAACAATATTGCGGCAAATAATACCAGCCGTATGTATGCCTTTGGCCTCGACACTCATAAAGTATTCACATCCCCCTACGGTGATATCGGATATGCTGTTGCCCAGTTATATTTTACTAAATTATCAAACCAAACCCCCTACCCATGGTTGTTTAACTCTGAAAATGATAGTCAGTTTATCATCCGAGAAGCACATCTTAATTACACCACCAAGTCAAAATGGCTACCAAATATTCGCTTAGGTCACTTCACTTTTCCTTTTGGCCTAGAGGAAAGTATCGATACCAATGGCCGATTACTCGACTACTATCATGGGAAAAATTTAGGCACAAAATTAGATTGGGGATTAGGGCTGAATAAAGTACTCAACAACGTTGAATACAGTATGAGTTATACCTTAGGTGGTAAAGATGATCCTAAATCAATTAACAACTCCTATGCGCTATCAGGACGAATAGGTTCACTAAGTCACCTTGATTTAATCGTTGGTTTTTCGATTTTTGACGCCAAAATCGACAATATTCAAAGAAAAAGAGTCGCGATAGACCTGCAATATTACTGGGCCACCTGGGGGATCATGGCGGAAGTTGCCTTAGGGAAAGATAATAAAGTTCAACAACAATGGCGAGATGAAAAATATAGCTTAATCGAACTAAACAAAACCTCGACCAATGAGCAACTCAAACTCTATGGGCAATATATATTGTCTGACCGAGAAGGTGTAAACAGCACTCAGCAACTGATCAATTTAGGTCTTAGTTATCAAATAAATGGCCAATTAGAGTTAAGTCTTTCTAGCCGAAAACAACTCAATCAACCCGAATCAGCTAAGAAACAAAACTTGCTTAGATTTCAATTAAGGTATAGGTACTGATATGAAAACTTTCACAATAATAATGCTGTTGTCTCTACTAGGGCAAAATGTTTATGCTGTTGCTTTTTGCTCGTTACGGGACCCCGTTGCACAAATAGCACAATTATATCCTAACAAAACCAATCAATTATCTATTGTCAAAACAGTAGATACTCAAATTAGAAACCAAGTAAAACTTGCACTACCTAGTAATGACTTACATTTTAGTGAATTAGGAGAGCACACCCTATATGTTGCTATGAATAATAATGAAGCCTTAGGTTTTGTGCACGTTAGATCAGAACAAAGTCAATGGGGCTTGGTAGAAATAGTCTGGGCGTTAGACAAAAATTTAAAGATCAAAGACTTTAGTTTTCAACGTTGTCGTAGTCCTAAGAAAAATATCATTAATGATGAAAACTTTAAAAATGTTTTCATTGGTAAAAGCTATCAAGACTTGAAAGCTCTATTAAGCAATGATGGTGTCACAGCCAATAATTTGCTGCTCGATAAAGCTAAAAGTGCCCCTGAGCTAGCAAGTGTTGTGCTTAGATGTGCGTTAAAAACCTTGTTAATCACTAAAATTTTGTGGGGAGAAGAGCTAGAGGAGATTTAACTAAAAGCATTTTGCATTAGATCATTTTAAAAGTGGCGAATAACAATATGAAAATATCTCATTATAATCAGCTATTGGCTATTTCTACGCTCTTTTCCGGCATGATCATTTTCTCGACGCTATGGAACCAATATCAAAAAGTAGAGCAGGTATCTCGTGGGCACTTTGAGTCTAGGTTACTGGTACAAACCCTTGAGCATTTGCAAACTATGTCGAAAGTTTGGTTAACCACACAAGATTTACTTTTTTCAGGCAAACAAACTTATTTAACAAATGGCATCAACGACCAGTCTCAACAATTGATACAAACCCTATTGGCAATTCAAGATAAGAGTAAAAACGAGACGTCTGTTAACTTAATAAAACAACTTATTGCCGATATAAAAAAAAATGATGACATAGTAAATTCATTCTCCCAATTATCCATGCACGACAAAAAAACCTGGCAATCAACCGTCACTGAATCCGATAACATCACCGCTGATTATGTAGCTAACTTACAACGACTGTTTGTACAAATCGCACAAAATAGTCAATATTTTTCCAAAAAACTGATCCAAGCAAATAGTCATTTAGCCAAGCTGACTTGGTTAATCATTTCTTTATACCTCATTTTCATCTTATGCATTGTCACTTGGTTTAGTACCTATATAGTAAAACCCATTGAGAACATCACCGCTGTTGCTCAACAGTCGAGCAATAACAAACAATCTATTGAATTTAGACAAGCAAATGCTCCCACAGAAATTATCGCCTTATCTACCGCCATTCAACTGTTTACCCAACGAATCACCATTGAAAAACAAAAAGCAGAGCAAGAACGCTTCAATGTCATTAAAATGAATGAACAGGTTAATGCCATCATGGAAACTATCCCTTGCTCATTACTGCTATTGAATAATCAAGGAATAATACAAAGCTGTAATCCTGAATCTTGTAAGTTATTTGCCAAACCCAAAAGTGAAATTATTAATAAAAATATCCATGTCTTTATTCCTGCCTTAGGCACGCTAGACGGCAAGTTCGATACTGAAACTGCACTAAAAATCATGGAGGAATCATTATTAGCACCTAGTTTCGATAACCAGCACATAGAATTTTCTGGACGCAAAGTCACCTTAAACCATGATGTTAACTATCTCATTACCATTAGTGATATCAATGAAAGAAAACATAGTCAAAAAGCCCTTTCGGCATTGAATCAGCAGCTAGTTAATGCTGAAAAGCTAGCGTCTATTGGTCAATTATCGGCTGGCATAGCCCATGAGATAAACAACCCTATCGGCTTTATCCGTAGTAACCTTGATATATTATCTGACTATATTAAACCCATAATTTCTTATATAAGTATGGTCAAAAATGGTCTGCAAGAAACTGCTTACCAGACACTTTATCAAACAGAAGATTTAGATTATGTCATCAAAGATATCGAGCCTTTAATAGGAGCCACGCTAGAAGGTGCAGCAAGAGTCAGTAAAATAATCAAAGACTTGGGCATTTATGCTCATACTGATGAAACCAATCCTGAACCGATATTCATAGATGAACTCATTGATAAAAGCCTTACCTTAGTTGCCAACGAACTTAAATACAAAGTAGAAATCATTAAATCCCTTGAAGCTAAGGTAATAGTCATTGGCTTTCCGCAAAAGTTACTACAAGTCTTTATCAATATGTTGGTCAATGCATCTCATGCTATTGAAAGCAAAGGCCGTATTTCAATTAAGTCTGGTATTTATCAAGATGAAGTGAATATTAGCTTTGAGGATAATGGTTCAGGTATCGCCCAAGAAAATCTAACCCATATCTTTGACCCATTTTTCACTACTAAACCTGTGGGTAAAGGAACGGGGTTAGGGCTTCATATAGTGAGGACTATTATTGATGAGCACCATGGGCGCATTGACGTAAGTTCAATCAAAGGGAAAGGCAGTAAATTTGATATTTATCTGCCTATCCATCATTAGCCTTTTAAGAAACTTCTTTGCTATCAACTAAAAAGCTTTCATTTAGGTTTTCATCTGGCTTCAATTTACTCACCAGATAACCGGCAACCATTGAGGCAACAAACGCCGGCGGTAATGACTCAAGTGCAATGAAATAAGCACCAATACCATCAATATTTTGCACAACAAACTTAAAGAAAGGGATAGAGATAAAACCAACTATCATCGACGCGATTGCCCCTGAAGTGGTAAATCCTCGCCAAAAAAGCGACAGAATAACCATAGGACAAAACGTTGCAGCAATGCCAGACCAGCCAAAAATAACAAACCAAAATATCGTCCGTGTTGGCGATACCAGTGCAACTGTCATGGCAATAATCAGCGCAACTATAGCCAGTCCGATGGTGATATAACGAGATATTTTCGCCGCTGCTGCCCCTTGTAAATCCGGTTTGAATATTTTTTGGTAAAAATCACGGGTAATAGCACCTGATGCTAAGATCAACAATGATGATACCGTCGACATTATCGCAGAGAGTACCGCTGCAACATAAATACCGACCACAAGTGGTGGGAAGGTATGTTCAACGAGATTCGGCATCACATTTTGCGCGCCGTTGCCTAGTGTTGATTCAGGGTCGATACCTGCACTGGTAAAAATATAGCGACCAAGAATACCGATAGATACCGCTGAAACACCCACAATAAAGGTAAAGCCAACAGCGACCCAACGGCCTTTTTTGAGTTCCTTCTGATCTTTAATAGCAATAAAACGCGCAAAAATTTGTGGAGAGCCCAAAAAGCCAAGACCAATAAATAACATGCCTAAAATGCTCATTATCGCCATCAAACCAAAGTCATACTGACCGGTAAGACTTAATAATTTAGGATCAATCGCTTGCAGTCCACTAATGATATTATCGCTATCAGCAAGCATAAAATAGGCAACAACGGGTAGCATGAATAAACATAGCACCATCATCGCCCCTTGAAACATGTCAGTCCAAGCAACAGCCAAGAAGCCGCCAACAACACAATAAACCACCACGACAACAAAACCGATTATTGCACCAGTGAAATAATCCCATTGCAGAAAACGTTCAAAAGCAGAGCCTGTTGCATCAATTTGTGCACTAATATAAATCAAAACGAAGATAGCTAAAGAAAGTGATGCGACAATACGCAAGGTGTTATTAGCAGGGCGGAAATGACTAACCAAATAATCAGTCATGGTTAAACTGTCGTATTCATCGGTGCGCTTTTTAAAGCGATCAGCCATAACAAACCATGCCACGGCAACACCAAACACTTCACCAACAACAACCCAATAAGCGCTAAAGCCAACCATGGCCCCTAATCCGGTAAGACCCAATAGTAGCCATGCACTCTCACCAGTCGCTTGGGTAGAAAAAGCAGCAACCCAATAACCCAGCGTTTTACCACCGGTGAAGTAATCCTTAAGATCCTTTATTCGTTTGGATGCAACGTAGCTAAGCGCCATTAAAATGGCAAAATATATCGCCAGCATTAGGTATTTTTCAAACATCTACAAAGACCCCTATCAGTTAAAATGAGAGTAAATCAATGACGCTTAATAGCTCAACTTCAGTTATTGCTTTAGTTATTGGTCGGCTTTAGTCATCAACTTTTCTACTGCTCGTTTAGTTATGTTCCCTAATTGTGCGCCATCTTCTTGAAAATACTTTATCAGATTATTTTTCATCGACTTAGCCCAAAATAGTTGGATATGATTCACTACCTTATCAGCGGCTTGCTCAGTTGACAAATGCATACCTATATTGTCCGCAATTTGGTTACTCATTTTAATAATACTGTGGTATTTCGTCGTCATTATCTGTCTCTAATCATTTACGAAGCAATTTGTTAGGCTAAAGCCCAACCTACAACAACCTCTAATAGCCATTTTTATTGAATGGCGTGACGCTATTTTGTTAGCTACCAAGATGCGCTTTTCCTTTGCGCTTTCTAGGTAAAAAATTCTCTTGCTGGCTAGAAAAGTCTTTTTGTCTTTGTTGCCATTTAGACGGTGCTGATACTTTTTCAACCTGCACGGCGGTCACTTTATACTCGGGACAATTAGTCGCCCAATCTGAATTATCAGTAGTAACCACGTTAGCACCACTTTCTGGGTGATGAAAAGTGGTATACACCACACCCGGTTGCATACGCTCGGTGATTTTAGCCGCTAATACTGTGTTGCCGGCACGGCTACTGATACCCAAATTATCACCGTCTTGTATGCCACGCTCTTGTGCATCATGAGGATGAATTTCTAAGATATCTTGATCATGCCAGCTTTGGTTTTCGGTCCGCCTAGTTTGTGCACCAACATTGTACTGAGACAGAATACGCCCGGTTGTTAATAACAGCGGAAACTTTCTATTGGCTCGTTCATTTGTTGCTACATATTCCGTCAGTGCAAAAGTAGCTTTGCCAATCGGAAAATCTTCCATATGCATGGTGGGTGTACCAATAGGGTTATTGTCGTTACACGGCCATTGAATACTGCCTAACTGATCCAGTTTTTTATAGCTAACACCGGTGAATGTTGGCGTTAATTGAGCAATTTCATCCATAATTTCACTGGGGTGTTGATAATTCATTTCATAACCTAAGGCATTGGATAAAGCCATAGTAGCTTGCCAATCAGCTTTACCCGCTAATGGCGTCATCACTTTTCTAACCCGATTAATGCGGCGTTCTGCATTGGTAAACGTACCATCTTTTTCTAAAAATGAAGAGCCCGGTAAAAAGACGTGAGCAAATTTAGCGGTTTCATTTAAGAAGATGTCTTGTACCACTAAACACTCTAAAGAGGTTAATGCCGCTTCAACATGGTGAGTATTTGGATCTGATTGCGCGATGTCTTCCCCTTGGCAATATAACCCTTTAAAGCTACCATCAATTGCAGCATCAAACATGTTGGGAATACGTAAACCCGGTTCATTATCGATTGCTACTTGCCAATGATCCTCAAACTTTGTTCGCAATTCGTCATTACCGACATGTTGATAGCCCGGTAATTCATGTGGAAACGAGCCCATATCACATGAGCCTTGCACATTATTCTGCCCACGCAGTGGGTTAACCCCAACCCCTTCACGGCCGATGTTACCCGTCAGTAATGCTAAATTAGCAATGCCCATCACCATGCTGGAACCTTGAGAATGTTCGGTGACCCCTAAACCATAATAAATCGCGCCATTGGTGACGGTTGCGTATAAACGGGCGGCTTGACGTAATTCTTCAGCATCAATACCCGTGATATCTTGAGTATTTTCCGGAGCATGACGGGCATCGCTAATAAAAGTACGCCATTGTTGATAGGCCTCAATTTGGCATCGCTGGTCAATAAACGCTTTATCTTCTAATCCTTCATCGACAATGACATGCGCCATAGCATTGATAAACGCAACATTAGTTCCTGGCCTTAAAGGTAGATGATGATTGAGTTTGACGTGTGGGCTATTACCTAAATCAATTTCCCGTGGATCGGCAATGATCAGGTTGGCGCCTTGGCGTAAACGTTTTTTCAATAACGAAGCAAAAACAGGATGGGCATCGGTTGGGTTAGCACCAATCACCACAACCGTGTCTGCCTTCATAACAGAATCAAAGGTTTGTGTACCCGCAGACTCACCCAAGGTAGCTTTTAAACCAAAACCGGTTGGTGAATGGCACACGCGTGCGCAGGTATCGGTATTATTATTGCCAAAAGCCGCTCGGATCATTTTTTGTACTAAATAGGTTTCTTCATTGGTACAGCGAGAAGATGTAATGCCCCCTATACTATCTTTGCCGTATTTGGCTTGAATGCCTTTAAGTTTTGTCGCAGCAAAGGCAATCGCGTCTTCCCAGCTAACCTCTTGCCAAGGTTGATCGATACTGTCTCGAACCATAGGGGTAGTAATTCGATCTTGGTGAGTAGCATAGCCAAAGGCAAAACGGCCTTTAACACAAGAATGACCATGGTTTGCTTGCCCATCCTTAGCTGGCACCATGCGAATAACTTCTTCCCCTTTCATTTGCGCTTCAAAAGAACAACCAACTCCACAATAAGCACAAGTAGTGGTCACGCTTCGTTCTGGCAGGCCTTGGTCAATGACCTTATTCTCCATCAAGGTTGATGTTGGGCAAGCTTGTACACAGGCACCACAAGAAACACAGTCAGAACTTAAAAAGTCATTGTCCATGCCGGTGGATATTTTAGAATCAAAACCGCGGCCATCAATTGTTAAAGCAAAAGTACCTTGCACTTCTTCACAAGCACGGACACAACGAGAGCAGACAATACATTTGCTCGGTTCAAAGGTGAAATAAGGGTTTGATTTATCTTTGGCAGCGTCGAGGTGATTTTCACCGTCAAAGCCATATCTGACTTCACGAAGACCAACCGCACCCGCCATATCTTGCAATTCACAATCACCATTACTAGGACAGGTTAAACAATCCAGTGGATGATCTGAAATATAAAGCTCCATAATATTTTTACGTAAACGTGCTATTTTTGCATTTTGGGTACTGACCTGCATATCTTGCTCTGCCGGTGTAGTACATGATGCGGGCATGCCTTTACGCCCTTCAATTTCTACCGCACATAAACGACACGAACCAAAGGATTCAAGATTATCTGAAGCACATAATTTAGGAATAGTAATATTCAATAATGCTGCAGCACGCATCACTGATGTGCCTTTAGGTACAGAAATGGCACGACCATCAATAGTTAAGGTAACTTGTTCTTTGGATTCAACAAGAGGTGTGCCTAAGTCTTTTAGCACAGTGTTATTAAAAGCATTATCATGATTTTGCGAAGAGCTGTTTTCTGCACTTCCTTCTGATTTAGGATCATAAAAATCAACCATTAGTTTTGCTCCTTTACACTAACTTTTTCAAGGTATTCTGTTGGTAGATCACTAATAAAATCATCAGAAAAATGCTTGAGCACACTTTTTACCGGAATAGGTGTCATGCTACCCATCGCACACAATGAACCGTCCACCATGGTGTCGCATAAATCAACCAACAGCTCATTTAAGTCGGCTAGATTCTCTGATCCACCTTGTTGATGAGAAGTAACCATCTTATCAATCACTTCAACACCTCGAGTAGAACCAATACGACAAGGGGTGCATTTTCCACAAGACTCTACCGTACAAAATTCCATGGCAAAACGCGCTTGTTCTGTCATGCTAACACTGTCATCAAAAACCACGATACCGCCATGACCTAACACCGCATTAACCGCAGAAAAGGCTTCATAATCTAGCGGTAAATGCCATTGTTGCTCAGGTAAATAAGCCCCTAATGGACCACCTACTTGAATGGCTTTCATCGGCTCACCAGTATAAGTACCAGCGCCAAAATCATTAACCAGATCAGCTAAAGTGGTACCAAAGGCTAGTTCAACTAAGCCGCCTTGTTTGATGTTACCCGCTAACTGAAAAGGTAACGTGCCACGTGAGCGACCAACACCATAATCTTGATAATATTTCGCCCCTTTGGCGAGAATAATTGGCACAGTAGCCAAGCTGATCACATTATTAACTACTGTCGGTTGACCAAACAAACCTTCAATGGCGGGTAAGGGTGGTTTAGCTCGTACTAAACCCCGTTTACCTTCAAGACTTTCTAGCAAGGCCGTTTCTTCACCACAAATATATGCACCCGCACCCAAGCGCACTTCTAAATCAAATTGTCGTTTGCTGCCTTGAATGTT
>Ga0209291_1001871_pt1 | contig 17957 bp, 8 predicted proteins | sample GOMGulsemesocosm_FD_184633 | JGI IMG/M metagenome (GOLD analysis project Ga0209291, IMG submission 184633) | Methane-oxidizing microbial communities from mesocosms in the Gulf of Mexico - GOM9B Gulf of Mexico (SPAdes) (version 2) | ecosystem: Environmental > Aquatic > Marine > Cold seeps | place...
GCCACAGGAAATGGTTTAAAAACCATTAGCCAAAAAATGCCCATGATTGCTGTAAAAGCAGGAATACCCAGTAGTGTCCATGTTTTCATGAGTGATTTAAACTCAGGAGTTACTTCATTCGAGTCTACCGAAATTTTGGCCAACTCACGTAATTTGTATTGTATTTTCAAAACAGGTAACCAACAAAAACTAATGAATACAAACAAGCCGATCACCCAATAAAACCAAGGCGATGAAAATGAATAACCCTGTATGTTCATTAGGATTACTCCTGTGATTATTTGGGTAACAACCGCGGGTGTAGTAAAAAACCAATCACCTAAAATAACGTGTTTCGCGGTAATATAAATGGCCTGAGCATTATTAGAACGATTAGCCATAAACATAAAAAACGCTATGCCCGCTCCTGTACCTGTTACAACAACAGCGGCTAAAATATGAATTAATTTGAGGATTAGGTAATATTCCATCAGAAAAGCTTCCATTATGTCTTTTGCTCTTGCGCTTCAAGAAGAGGACTTTCTTTAAAAGTAAGTTCTAATGCATCAAAAGAAGTACTAAAGTCACTCAACTGCAATAATCCGACACAAGGTTTAGCGCCAGCTTCTAGCCTTGTTCCTCGGTTTATTTGATCACTTGAAGAACTAAGCAGCTTTCTTGCTAAAATGATGGTTGAAAGCGTCGGAATATAAGGTCCGTTGCCTTTAGGTGCATATAAGGTCCATTTGACTTGTTTTGCATTGCCACTATTGTCTTTACCACAAATAAGTACTTCCATCGCCCCTTTATCGCTACCAAGGGGAAGAAATACATTACTGACACTAACAATAGCTTTTGATAGGGGGGCCCAGTTTTTTACTAGACCAACTTTCGATAGATAAGCCATACCAATCATAGTGAAGTGCAATAGTCGTATTTCTAATCCGGCCTGAAAGCTCACTTGCTGAGTTACACTGTAACGGTTAGGAAATAATTCTAAATCTGGTACATCAACATTGGCCAAATGACGTTTCCCCACAAAGCCACCAAAGTCATTTACTTTGGAGTCCATCCAACCATAAACATTCTGCCAACGCCCTTCTTTAAAAACGTTAAGAGGATGGCCTGTATAAGACAGAATAGCTTCAACAGTTGCCAGGCCACGTTCTGCCTTATTACCTGGTGCAATAGCTAAAGCTATAGATTCAATAACGCTAAACTGACTTTGATAACTATCAACAACGGCTGAAGATAAACCGGGTACGGAGCTGGCGCCACTAACAACTAGCACACCGTTTTTTTTTGCTTGGCTATCTAGCTCGGCAATATCACAAACAAATCGTCTATCATCTGCTAAATCAATGTAATGAGCACCACATGCAATACAGGCTTTAGGCACACGGTAATCTTGCCCTTGAAAAGGTCCGCTGGTATGAATAACGAGGAATGGTGAAATAGACACTAACTGTTCTTTAAAATTTTCTGCGAATATATCGATAACTAAAGGCGCTAAGCGAGCATTCGAAGTAGCTTCTAAGTTTTCGACTAATGCAGATGACTTGCTTAAATTTCTACCTGCAATGAATATGTTTATACCTTCAATGCTAGAAAGATTTTCAACGATTCTTTTACCAAAGTTTCCATACCCACCGAGGACTACTACTTTTTTCACTTTGCTATTCCCTTTAATCGTCAATTAATTCCATAATAAAGAACTGCACCAACTAACTCACTATATAAACATACCTTGTGTAACATCAAAACTAATATCAAACAAATGGGTATTACAAGACTTCGTTAAAACTTAAAGAATCTTTACACCATCGAACTAGAAGTTGTGCTTAACTTTAGGGTAACTTGCTCTCGCAATTCGTTTAGTTTTTCCTGGTGTTGTTTCAGCAATAATTTGAATTCAGGCTCTTCATGCAAAGGCCGTAAAAGATGATTATTCTGTAATGACCACCATTCTCTATTGTTAGATTCAAGCCAGCCCATGTCTAACGCCGTCGCCAAATGGTGTAATGCTTGTGTAGTGTTATCTAACTGCGCGTTGATTTCGGCCAAGCTAAATTCAGCCTGAATTTTATCAAATACCCTGTCCTTTTTTAGGAATGTTTGTACCTTATGCAATAAAAAAGCTGTTGCTTCTTTTTCGTCTAATTTGGATAAAGTAGCAGCGTACAACACCAGTGCCAAATAGTTATCTGCGGTGATATCATTTAGTCCAATATCTGCTTTGTTGCGCCAATTTGGATACAGTTGCAACAAGCTGGTGTTGGCCAGACTAAACTTTGCTGCACGAAACTGTGCAACGGCTAAGTCGAATAAAACTCTTCGGCTGTTGGGTCGATATAATGCTAAACGTTCTTTGATCGATAATATTTTTTGCTTTTCTCTTTTTAAACCGAAATTAATCAATTCCAAAGAGTTTAAAAAATGACGGTGTTTTGACCCCATTTTAGTTAAAACGCTATTGGCGGCTTCGTTTGCGCCAATGCTTAAATAGGCTAAAACAGCCTGTTCACAATACTCATCACTAGAACAGTTGGTGAAAAGTTCAGAGTTTGTCGATTGCCATTCAGCCAAGGCAATAATCGATTTTTGGGTATGTCTGAAAACATGCGTTGATTCAATCACGTGTGAGAAATGATCCGGTTCAAGAATTAATGCACGTTGATACATTCTTTGTGCTGAATCTGGTTTCCCTATTGATAGGAGATACTTACTGAAGGAACGCTTCATGGATGCCGACAATGGATTAAGCTCTATCGCTTTATTCAGGTGCTGAATTGCTTCCGACTCTCTTCCTAAGCGGCTTAATAATGTACTATACCAGCGATGAGTAGTGGCATTATTATCCAGTTCGAGTGAGCGTACAAATGCCTGCTCAGCTTGTTGGTATAATGATGAATTAAGCTCACCTAAGCCAGCTTTCGCTTTATCGGACAGGATCATGCCTTTGGCAGCCAAGGCTGTCGCCGAGTTTGGCTTTAAGGTCAAAGCTTTCATAATATGAGGCAGAGCTGCCTCTATCGCCCTTCTTTCATACCAGTCCCCGTACGTATGAAGAAACGCGTAACTAATACCTAAGCCTACGTGTGCTGCGGCATAATCAGGCTCTAACTCAAGAGACTTCTTAAAATAAGTAACTGCCTTGGAAAGGGATTTTGGGTTCCTTTGTCGCCAATGATATTGTCCCATCAAATACCATTCGTAAGCCTGAGTATTGATTGTTTTAACAGGCTTTGAGCTAGGGCTAAAACCGGGTTGTATGATTTTCTGTATAGTGGCACTGATGTCATCTTGAAGTTTAAAACTATTCTGAGTGTCGCTATCAAAGGTTTTAGACCAAAGTTGTTGACCATTTTTTGTGCTGAATATTCTGACATTAATTCGAACCTGTTCCCCCATAGTTTGCACACTTCCATCAAGCAACGTATCTACTTGCAATGCTTGACCAATTTCTGTTGCATTATATTTCCCCCGATAGGTGAAGGAAGAATAACGCGAGATAACTTTTAACGATTTGATTTGAGAAAGTTGATCGATGATGGCATCGGACAATCCATCAGTAAAATGTTGATTGTCCTTTTTTGCACTCAAGTCATTAAAAGGCAATACTGCGATGGAGTTGATATTTATTTGATTAGCAGCTGAGCCTTCATCCGTCTTGATGAAATACATCGCCAGAGTTGTGGTTATTAGCAATAAGGTTATGATGCCGATATAGATACTTGGCTTATATATACTAGAGAAGTCAATTATTTTGCTACGCCCTTGTTCAGGCTTATCTAGTTTTTTAACTTTGGCAATTAATGTATAGCCCACACCTGGCAAGGTTTTAATAAACGTCGGACTACGTGCATTATCGCCCAATGCTTTTCGAACTTTACTCACCGCGACAGATAATATGTCATCTGCCACAAAACTACCTTTCCAGACATGTTCTAAAATCAGGCTTTTAGTGACTTCTTTCCCACTATGGTGAATTAATAACAACAGCACTTGCATACTTTTATTGTCGAGAGGATGTGTGTCAGCTTTATTTGTTATGGTATTGGTTTGGGGACAGATTATCCACGAACCTAATTGATATTGCAGACTATGTTCCAAGAATGTATCCGAAGGGTAAACATGATTTATTGTAGGGAGAGTATACCTCCATCTAAAAATGTATTCTTTGTTTTTAACTTGCCTCACCTGCCGTTAATCGTATTGTATCAAGATGAACTAAGCTAGCTTTCTCACAAATCGACTTTCATTAAAGTGAAAAACATGAAGGAAAGTTATGCTAGCCGAAGCTTATACCTCCTGAATTTGTTACTAAACATAAATAATCAAAACATAAAATAACCAATTGATATTAATATAAATTACGGTTCACCACATTTTACTCTAGTTACTCTTTAGCCGCTATTTAAGAAGATTTAGGAAGTTTTAAGTTGTTTCCCACCTCTCTCCACGTTAGTTTTTTTACATCTTGAGCAAATGTCTGCGTGCAATAAGTAAACTTATATTTTTAATGAATTATGGACTATTAAATGGCCTCTCATTAGCAATAGAAGTTAGTTTTAAAACACATAGTTTACGTAATACCAAAAGGATACAAAATGGTTATCAGTTTTCAATTCAAAAATTTAATCACCGTCGTTTTATTAAGCGGTTTTTGCAGTTTTGCAGCTGCCACCCCTGAAAAAAACATCGTGGATAATAATGACCTCGTAGGCCCCTATCTCGGTCAAAAATCACCAGGCTTAATTCCTAAATTATTTGCTCCAGGAATCGTTTCGACACAAGAGCATCATGAAACTGAAGTATTGTTTTTACCTGATATGAGGGAGCTCTCTTTCACTAGAACTGGTGGGAAATATAAAGAACCTACATTGTTTGTTATGCAATACAAAAATAATAAATGGAGTAATAAATCTGTTCCGTCAACTGATATCAATAAATATAAGGAGCGATTCAGCCCTAATGTGTCTGAGATGAAAAAGTATGAAGTATTCAAAGACATTCCCATTACAGGCTTCACAGTATCCGCTAAAGGAACGTATTATTTTTATTATATAGACTTCGAAAGAGATGGCATTGGGCACATGAGTTATTCACGCCTTATAGATGGCAAATATGAAGAGCCTCAAAAAATGAGCAAAGCGGTTAACACAGGAAAATATATTGCCCACCCCTTTATTGCTCCAGATGAATCTTATTTAATGTGGGATGCTGAGAAAGAAGGTGAAAATACTCCGGATATCTATATTAGTTTTCGACAGAAAGATGGTTCATGGGGAACAGCAATTAACATGGGAGAGAAGATAAACACAGCAGATTATGAACAACGCCCTAAGATGACACCCGATGGAAAATATTTGTTTTTTTGGAAGGGTGATGTAAAGCATAGAGAAGATGGAAGTAGGTATGTAGTAGGAAACCCTTATTGGGTAGATGCGCAGATTTTGGAGACATTTAGGCCTAAGGAATAATCCATAAATTTGGCTTGTGTTGAGGCATTTATAATCCAAAGGATAAATATCACTATCAATTGGGATTTGCGAACGTTTAATGACTGCTAAACTACTAGTTCGTTCTAGTAGTTTTACAGAAGAAAGCGTTATTGAAAATAATGGCCTAGTGCAAGAAATGGCCGATCATATAGAGTCGTATGATCTTTTATGCAAGCCTATTTAGGAATACCCTCTAACGGACCACGACATAGTGGTCCATTATAAATCAATATGATAGAAAACAAGTTACTCGCCCTATAAAGCAATAGCGTCACAGGTATGTTAGCCATAATATCATCATGAGGTTTTTACTAATGCAAAGCTAAAACATGCTCCTTTCTCTGGAAGGTTCGTAACTTGTATTTTACCTTGATGAAGTTTTAGAATGTGTTGACTGATAGCTAAGCCCAATCCAGTTCCACTAGTACCTGCTTTAATGTTAGAACTCTGGGCAAATTGCTCGAAAATCGCCTGAAATTCATTTTCAGGTACTCCAGGTCCTTGATCCTTAATACTGACTTCAAGAAAAGTTTTATTTTCTCCTCCTTCCATATTGTCGATAGATAACATTTTTTTGACGATACTTACAGTTATTATCCCCTCTTTTGGACTGAACTTTACAGCATTAGACAGTAAATTGATTAAGACTTGCAATATCAAATGCTCTTCAGCCCAAACGATCGTTTCACTACAGGTTTTATCAATGACAACGTGAACTTTATTCTCCATAATATAAGCTTCCATTTCAGACAACGCAGCCGTTAATATCTTCATGAAATCTATATTTTGTGGGTTAAACTCTATTTTACCTGAAACTAATTTCTCAATATCTAACAAGTTATTTATCAATCTAAGCAGTCGTTTTCCACTTTGATTAATATTACTTGCGTATCGACTTAATTTATCAATTTGAGGGTTTGGTAAAGTCTTATCTAATATTTTTATTGATAATTTAGAAAAGCTCAGTATGGAATGCATCGGCGTACGTAATTCATGTGAAATATTTGCTAAAAAAATAGATTTAGCTTTATTGGCTTTTTCTGCACTCTGTTTTGCTATATGCATTTCATCATGGGCATCACGCATATTTTGATGTGCCTTCAACAACCTATTCATATGAATCATTCGACTTTTTTGCCAAATAAAAAATAGAACCATAACTACGGTGATATAACAAAAGTATGCAAGTGGAGAATTCCATGGTGAATGACGTACTTTTATATTTATTTTACGGATTTCACCGATATCCCCCGTAAACGGAGACTCTGCTTGTACGTTAAAAACATATTTACCCGCAGCTAATTTTCCAAATTGTACAGTATTATCTTTTGATAACGGAAAACTCCATTTGTCTTTACCTGACAGCCAAAACTTATATTGAGTTTCGTCCTGCCGCTCATATTCAAGCGTAGAAAAGCTAAATTTAAGGCCAATATCATCATGGTTTAAAATTAAATCATCCGTCAAATTGTTTATGCTTTTTCTTCCCTCTTTAGGTGATAACAAACTAATATGACTAATAGTAACTTTGGGGGGATTCTTGTTCTTTTGTTTTAACTCGTTAGGTGAAAATAAAGTAAAGCCTTTTACCGAGCCATAGACAAACAGATCATCATTTACTTTTGTATACGCTCCCTCGTTAAATTCCTTGTTTACTAGACCATCGTTAACTGAGTAATGTTCAATAAACATTCCGTCCATTTTTAAATGGTATATTCCAGTATGAGAACTAAACCAAATATCACCATCATCATCCATTTGTAAACCATAAATGAAATCATCATCGAGCATCTCTGGACTTGTTAGCTCGTAGGCCAATTCAAAATTTTTCATGAAGAGCCCCGTTAAACTGTGTCCAGGAAAGGATAACCAAAGTATATCGTTTTTATCCACCATCCAACTATCAGCTTCAAATAGCAGTGATTTTTCATCTTTAGGTAACTGATAAATTAGTTCCAGTTTTTCAGTGTGTAGATCTATTCCCCATAGTTTGCCCACCGTTGAAAACAACATCGTATTTTGACCAGTAAGCTTCCCTAAGAATCGGTGTGTGAATTTAATGTCAACACCAGTTTCTGATAAGTCTAGTTTATATAGCTTGCCTGTTTTTATGTGGTACTTGTAATAATGTTCATTACTAACAAACCATAAATGATCTTGCGAATCTAAGTATGCACCAGCCATCCAGGTAGTTAATACTTTTCGATCGGTTTCATTGTTTATTTTTATTGGCCTTAACTCATTTTGAACCGTATCAAAATATTGAAGTCCGGCATAGGTCACTAACCATAAACCGTCATTTTCATCAGAAAATATATAGTTAATTGAATTTTCACCAATAGGCTTATTTAAATCGGTTGATGTTAAATAACTTTGAATGGTCCCTTGTGTCAGCGAAAATTCATTTAAGCCGTTTTCAGTACCAATCCAGAGCGTATTTTTCTTACCCTGTGCTAATGACCAGACAATATTACTACTTAGTTGATCTATTTCGTCGCCTTGTCGAAAGATATTTGTAAACTGTTCCGTTGACGGACGCCAAAAATATACGCCCTCTGCAGCAGATACAGCCCAAAGGTTCCCATTTTTATCCCTTAGTAAATTCGTGATCAGGTTGTTAGACAGTTGATATTTCGAATGGCTAAATGACCATAACAACTCTGTATCTCTATTATTAGTATCAAAACTAAGTAATCCATCAGGTGTTGCTAAATATAATACTTGCTGCTGCTGAACAATACCCACTACACCAACCCCTATGAGCTCTTGATTAAAAACAGGAGTAGGTCCTATATCTCTTATGTAGTTTTCAATTTGTTCAACGGGTAAAGAAAACATCCCCTTATGAGAAGCAAGCCACAAATTGTCATTAGCAACAATGATATCTCTGGCATTACTAGTACCTTGCTGATGTTTACCCTTTGCATAGGGAAGCTCTTTCAGTTTTTTGTTATGGAAACTGTATAGGAACACCGAAGATGAAGTAAGAATATAGAGTGTTGATTTATGGATATATAGGTCTTGTATTACATCGCCATCTGCCAGTATTTGTTCAAAATCTTTAAGTAGCTTAAACTGACTTCCATCGTCTTGTAGAGAATACAGTTTATCTTCACTTGCCAGCAAAATAGATCCGTCGCTTTGCTGTGCTATCGAAATACTAAATTGTATTTTGTGCTTTTGCTTTTCACTTTTGGGCCATCTAAAATGCTTGAACACCTCTTTACTAGTATTAAAGGAATATATACCCGATGTTCGTGTACCAATCCAAATGTTTCCTGATTTGTCATTAAAAACGTCGACAATATACTCTCTTTCTAATACGTCATTAGGGCCTTTTATAATATCAATCTCATATCCATCATAACGGTTTAAGCCCATTTCAGTAGCTATCCAGATAAAACCTTCAGTGTCTTGTATTATTTTTGTAACATAGCCTACAGAAAGTCCTTCTTCTGTTGAGACTCTAGTTAATTCAACTTGTTTTGAATGTACGAATAAACTATTAGTTACAATCAACAGTATGAATAGGCTATTAATAAACCTGAGTTTGATCATTATTTAATTCACTCATTTGAAACTTCTAAGTTGATAAACACGATGTAAGTAAGACGAATGTTTCTTAACTTATATCTTGTAATAGCAAAATTATTTTATCCAAATCTGCTTTGATCCCACAACCAATGTCTGTTGCTCTGTGTGATTTCCCCATACAATCATCAGCTAATTTCATGATCAATCTTTCTTGGTCATCTTCTAACCCCATGCGTGGTATTTCCCAGTCTAACGAGGATTGGAATTCATTAAAAACGTTCAAAATGTCGTTTTGCATTTCTTCAAATGTACGGCTTGTATGACTGGATATAACTCTAATCTCCGCAATTGTTTCTTGTATAAATTTTTGTTGCTGTTCTTTCAGGCTTAGATCGTAAATACGGGTGATACATTTATCGATACCCGTTAAAATTACTGGTAAAGTATCAATTAATCGTCCGTACTTCTCTTCATCACCCTTTGGCATATTTTTAACTAATATTTGCACCCTAACACCATTAAATTGTGTACGAGAATCAAAACTAAAAATGCGCCCTTTACCCGCAAGTAATTCCATTAACTCACGTTCGATTGGGGTACTTGAAACGTTATCAGCCAAACAATGTTCAAAGTTTTCTGTTTTTATTCGTATACAGCTATTTAACTCCATACTTTGACTCCATTCAAAATACTTTTCAGAAAGCTCTTTATACCCGGTAACTAGGAACATTTCTTCCATTATTCTAATGATTTCTCCTAGTTCACTGCTAACCGTCATGGCGGAAAAAGCCACTTTATTTGAACTTGCTACTGACGACCTTAAATCAGCAACATCATCTTGATAAGTCAAAGTTCGATTAATTTTTTGCAACAACTCTTCAGGTTCGAACGGTTTAACAATATAATCGACTGCACCTGCTTTATAACCTTCAATTCGATCCTCTGGTTGGCCATGGGCTGAAACAAATATAACAGACGTTTGGTTTTCTAGATCTATATCCTTGAGCTTCAAACTGGTTTGATAACCGTCTAAACCGGGCATATTGACATCCATTAAAATAATATCAGGTAGTTCTTTACGGCAAATATTTATGCATTCCTCACCACTAACAGCCACCTCTACTTGAGAAAATTCATCACATAGAAATTCTGTTATAATTTCTAGATTAAGCGGTTCATCGTCTACCACTAAGATTCGTTTACTGGTATTCATAATTAGCACTCATCAGAGTTACTCGGATCGTAACTAAAATATAGTTCAGATCTAAAAATGTAGAAACTTAAAAGAGTATTGGATTAATTTGTCAACTATGCTTAAAGGCAGGTTCAAGCTCTTTATAGTTAAGACACTGAGATTTAATGGACGAACGGCCTAAAATTTGATTAATTCACAACACCTTTAAATACCACTATCATACTTGTGATCTGTTAAGTATTTTTCTTTGTTATCTACCAGTCAAAAACATTTACTTTCTGTTGTTAATAAAGAAATACAAGCGCTAATTTCATCATCAATATTTACGACTAAGCGCGCTATATCACCTTTATTATTAATTACTGAGTCCAGGTTTTTTGCTTTATCTTCTACGATCATAGCTCCGATATTGCACGCAGATTCACGAATAACACGTGTAAGTTGACGAACTGTTTCAATATCATTAACCGCCATAGCTTCTTTAAGATTTACAACATGTACTGGGATGTCATGAATAAAATGAACAACTAACCTTTTAAGTAACGCTTCATTATTTCTAACTCGTTTTAGTACTATGTCTTTATCCCATGTTAATAGAATAGGTGCCGGTTGAACTTTGCTCTCTTGCTCCCCCATGGTAGTCAATTTGACAATCTTTTTAGAATTTTCATTTGTTTGTTTAAGGTGACTGCCGTGAAGCAACTCATCGTTATCTTTTCTGACAGTGCATGTCTTAGCTTTCGGTAATATCTCTTCAGCCTGCCAATGCTTAAGTTTCACCAGTAACCTGTCTGTATTAATAGGTTTAGTCAAATAATCACTCATTCCCGCATCCAAACATTTATCTTTATCGCCTTTCATAGCGTTAGCCGTCATAGCAATAATAGGAATATTACTATAATGCTGGCCTACTAAACCTTTTCTGATGTTTTCTGATGTCTGGTAGCCATCCATTTCAGGCATTTGACAGTCCATTAATACTATGGTGTAAGATGATTTTTCAGGGGTATCAGCTAACATTTTCAAAGCTTCACCGCCATGATTAGCAATATCGGCTGTTAAATTAAATTGTTTTAAAACGGCCAATGCTACCAGTTGATTTATTCTATTATCCTCAACTAGCAACACTCTCATTTTTTCTGACCATTGTGGAATAGAAGTATCACACTCATTTTTTTCATCCGTGAGTGTTTCTAAATAATCATGAGTAACTAACGGCATAGCGTTTGCCAAAGCCTCACTATCATCAACCACAACAGCAAGCCCTTTAAATAAATCTGAAGTAGTCGCAGGCTTAGGAAAAAAGGCACTAAAACCTAATTTAGCAAAAAAGTCGGGGCCATTACCTTGCGAGATAGATGTCATCATGACAAGTTTCATTTTACTATAGCGAGGATCTTCGCTAAGGGTTTTTCCTAAGGTTGCACCATCCATTTTAGGCATTTGCATATCTATAAAAGCAACATCAAAGAATGGTTTGTCTGGATCCATTATTACTTTCTGACAAAGAGATAAAGCCTGCTCCGCACTTTTAGTTTCGCTAACGTTAGCCCCCCAATGCTCTAATTGTTTACGTAATACTTCTCTATTCGTCTCATTATCATCAACAATTAATAAATTTAACAGACTGGTATCAACTTTTGGCTGTACCAATAAAGATCTGTGACTCACTTCAAGCGATATATCAAACATAAAAACACTGCCTTTACCGACAATACTTTTAACGCTTATTTTTCCGCCCATCAATTCTACTAATTTTTGTGAAATGGATAGTCCTAATCCTGTACCACCATACTTTCTAGTTGTTGACGCATCAACTTGTGTGAAAGCCGTAAATAAATTGTCAATTTTATCTTTTGGAATACCGATTCCGGTGTCTTCAACTTCAAAATGTAGTACTAAATTATTACCCTCATGATTCAGCGATTTAGCACGAATAATTATTTCACCATCATGTGTAAACTTAATAGAATTGCCGACAATATTAGTAAAAACTTGTCGAATTCGCCCTGGGTCTCCTTTAAGCATTGAATGCTCAATTTGCATGACATCGAGTATTATTTCTAGTTTTTTTTCCTGGGCGGTAAGTGCCATTGATTCGGCAAATTCACCCAACATATCTCTAATATTAAAATCAATAATTTCTAGTTCTAATTTACCCGCTTCCACTTTAGAAAAATCAAGGATATCGTTAATCAACATCAAAAGAGACTCTGCACTTGATTGGGCAATTTGTGCTTTATGTTCTTGCTCTGATGATAAAGTGCCATCAAGTAGTAAACCTAACATACCTAAAACACCATTCATTGGTGTTCTAATTTCATGGCTCATACTCGCTAAAAACTCACTTTTTAACTTACTATTTTGCAATGCTGTTAATGACGCCTTCTTCATTAATACCCGAGTATTTTCTCGTACTATTGCTGATGAGAAAATCAAGGATATGTCATCTAATATATGAAGTTGTTCTTCATCAAGGCCCCCTGAAACTTCGATAAGAAGCACACCGAGCACATTCTGATTTATAGTGTCTTTGGTAAGTAAAGGCAGCAGAAAAAAACCACCTTTTTCATTAGTATCAATATATTTAGGTGAAATGTTTTTTTGATAGACAAGCCGACCACTCTGATAAATTGGCTGGCTAATATCTCTAATATATTGACTATACTCTGGGCAGAAAACTGTTTCACGAGCTAGATATCCGGCGTAGGTATAAATGCGATTTTTTAACCCTTCTTTATTGGTTAAAATAACCGTCGCTTGCCTCTTTATTCCTAAAGAAGTTAGGTTAAATATTTCTTTTATCGCATTATTGAAACGTTTTTTCATAATGCCTTGTCCTGACATTATGCTAGTAATAGCGAGTTTAACTTTAGTTATTTGCTCTAATTGTTGCTTATGTATTTCAATTAGTTTTTTCTGAGATATATCCCTAAACATGGTATTAAAGTAAATATCTCCATCGATATTTATCGTAGTCATTGTTACTTCAACATCAAAAATATCACCGTTACTACGTAATCCTTTCGTTTCAATTGGACGGTTAAAGCGTTTTAGAACTCCAGTTTCAATATATAAAGAAATACTTTCAAGATAATCATCGACAGTTTCTGGTGATACAAGTGAAATAAAGCTTTTTCCTTTTATTTCAGACACGCTGATCCCATACATTTTTTCTGCTGCCGGATTAAACGATTTAATAATACCTTGTTGATCGAACATAACAATTGCATCTGCGACTGAATCAAAAACCCCCCTAGCAAACGCTTCACTACGAGCGAGACCAAGTTCAGTCGATTTCAGTTTTGTAATATCGAGTAACGTACCTATCATACGACTAGGAAAACGATGTTCATTGCGCTCTACTAGTTTCCCTGTGTCGATCACCCACACCCAATGTCCATCTTTGTGCTTTACCCGTAATTCACATGAATAAGGTACATCTGAGTCATCAAAATGTTTTTCAATACTCTGCATTGAAAGTGATAAGTCATCTGGGTGAATCATTTGTTTCCAGCTTTCTATATCAAAATCTTCAATTTCATCTTTTTGATATCCTGCAATAGCGAACCAGCTTTCATTGCAAAATATTTCTCCTGTTAGAATACGCCAATCCCAAACACCGACAGCGGTAGTATTTAAAACAAGTTCGAGCTGATTTTTACTTTCATCTAGTTGCTTTAGATACATTTCAGAATCTTGAGTTGAACGTTTTAAGCATTCTTTATAATTTTTATTCATATCGAGTAGTTGGTTGAATGATTGAGTAGATTCACCAACCTCATTACTGCTTTTAATAACAATGTGTTCGCTCTCTTCATTGTTATCTTTTAGTCTCGCAGCATCAGTTAACTGTATTAAGGGCTTCGTTGTCTTTTTTATTACGTTAAAGGCAAAAACGACAATGCTAACAGCCGTAGAAATTAGTAATCCAAGAACAAGGGGGGTTATAGTAATGACTAAATTTTGTGTGGAAGGTAGTACGAAGGTAAATAATAAAGGAATAAAGGATAAAAGTAACAAATACACAAGTAACGTTTTAGTTAAACTTTTATTAAATTTAAATAGCCTATTTTTTATCACTCTGTGCATAGTTTGAGATATGAGTTTAAAACGTATGGTGTTATGAGTGTAGTTCCATATTATAAAAACACTAAAAAAACTTAGTTAATACAAGTTATTCCTTATCTATTATTGACTGATTCTACGAAAAACCATTAATCATATATTAGCTGTTTTTGTCTAGTTATAATGAACATATTTGATGTATAAATGATTAAATATTATCAGTAGTGAGTAAGTAATTTGACCACCAGCATGCTACTTTCATTAGCGCACAGAATATCAATAGCATTTAAATAGAGCGATTATTACGTCACTTAAGTGGATAATCGTTCTCCTTACCAATACCTACATCCGCTTTTATAGATAGCAAAAATTTTGATTTGTCACTCCTGACTTCTGCTTAGTTCAATGGCTCCTTACAAGTTGAACTCAAATGGCGAAGCAGGCTATGGGGTTTCACATTGTCGTTGTATTAATTGAGTGGCTAAAAATGCTTGAACCGTGGACTTTAAACATTTCATTTCTCACGATAATTGGACAGGTACTTTAATCGTACAAATCACTTGAAGCCATGTTTTGTAATTACTGCATGTAGATGATTATCTAGAGTAAAATACATAATACCTTTTTAGGTGAAGGTTTAGCGCTACAAGCCTTTTCTCATATAACTTAGCTATGAAAAGAAAAATCCTACTAATAGTTTAGCGTGACTTTCTAAATCTGGCGGACAGAATGGGACGAGCATTGACACTGGTTTTATTCAATAAAATTAACTTTAAAGTGATTTTAAAGAAAAACATCCAAATTTAATAAAAAGCACAAACAAAATAAAACATTAACCATATGTTTTATTTACCTAAATTCATTATTGATGCCAATAATATTCATTAGAGAGTAACTGTTTATCCTTTAATACTATATCCACCTAGATTTGCTATCATAACGGCTTTTTAAATCCATAAGGTAGTAGCACTGCGTGGCAGCTTTTCAACTTAGAGATTATCAACAAGAAGCCGTATCAAAGGTGCTCAAACACTTTCGAAAAACCAACGAATCTGCGGTAATTGTTTTACCTACTGGCTCTGGTAAAAGCCTGGTAATTGCCGAACTTGCTCGCTTAGCAAAACGAAAGATACTCGTGCTCACCCATGTGAAAGAGTTGGTCGAGCAAAATCATCAAAAATATGAAAGCTATGGTGTTACTGCCGGTATTTATTCTGCTGGGTTAAAACTTAAAGAAACTCAGCACCAAGTTACGTTCGCCAGCATACAATCGGCAGCCCGTAATCTAGATGACTTTAGTGAACCCTACTCCTTAATTATTATTGATGAATGTCATAGAGTTAACCTAGCAAACATTGACTTGTCTCATGACCAGTCTAAAGATAAAGCTAAAGACACGTCAAATGGTGAATCAAAAGAGCCCTCGACAGAACAAGCACAAGAAAGAGCAAGTAGTAACCAATATCAACAAATCATTCAGAAATTGATGCAAGTTAATCCCGAAGTAAAATTACTCGGTCTAACCGCAACCCCTTATCGTTTAAGTATGGGCTGGATTTATAAAAAGCATTATCGTGGTTTCATACGAAGTGAAGAAAAACGTCCTTTTGAGCACTGTATTTATGAATTACCCCTACGGTATTTAATTAAACGCCAGTATTTGACCGAGCCTAATTTAGTCGATGCCACCATAGAACAGTATGATTTTAATAGCCTACGTGCAAACGCTTCTGGTGAATATAGTCCTGCGGATATTAATCATTTATTAAATCAAAACCAAAGGGTGACGCAAGGCATTATCGAACAAGTCATTGAGTTAGGTGAGAAGCGCCAAGGTATTATGATCTTTGCCGCGACCGTTGAGCATGCCAAAGAGGTTTATAGTTATCTCCCGGCCAATTTAAGTGCGTTAATTACCGGAGCTACCGACAACATTGAACGTGATCATTTAATTAAAGCATTCAAGCGTAAAGAAATTAAATATCTGGTTAATGTTTCGGTATTAACCACTGGCTTTGATGCGCCCCATGTCGATATGATTGCGGTATTACGTCCGACACAATCGGTTAGTCTCTATCAGCAAATCATCGGTCGTGGCCTGCGCTTGAGTGAAAACAAAAAAGATTGTTTGGTGATTGACTATACCGGCAATGATTTTGACCTCTATCATCCGGAAGTAGGTGAAAAAAAGCCAAATAGTAAAAGTCAGCCGGTGCAAATTGTTTGCCCTAGTTGTGAATTTCCCAATACATTTTGGGGAATTTGTGATGATGACGGTTATTTAGTTGAGCACTACGGAAGACGATGCCAAGGTATCGTCAATGCTTCCAGTGAAGAGCGGTCTACAGAGAGTCAATGTGACTACCGCTTTGTCTTTAAAGAATGTCCTCACTGTGGTGGTGAAAATGACATAGCTGCACGTACCTGTTTACAGTGCCTTGAGGTCTTAGTCGACCCCGATGATATGTTAAAAAAAGCACTGCAACTTAAAGATTCAAAAATTATTCGCTGTTCAGGTCTTAATTTAACAAAGGTCAGTGATAAGGGAACTGATAAGTTAAAAATCATTTATCATGATGAAGAAGGCGCTGAGCTTAATGAATCTTTTGACTTTGCTAGGCCGAATCAAGTTAAGGTGTTCAATGATATCTTTGCTAAACGCCTTAGCGCTAAAATCAGTGTGCAACTGGGCTCTACTCAGTCGTTTGAAGTGACGACTCTTGAACAAGCATTAAAGTTAGCTGACATATTGCCGTGTCCTGACTTTGTCATTGCCAGAAAACAAAAGTTCTACTGGCGTATTAAAGACAGACTTTTTGATTATCAAGGTAAATACCGAAAAGCCAACGAGCTCAAATGAAATCCATTGATTATCTGAATATAGCTGTAAGATAGAGATTTGAACTCTACTCGAAGGTTTAGTGCTATAAACCCCTGTATCAAACTCAGGACGAAATAAAACGCGACTCGTTAAAGTTGCGGTTTCTTAGAATATGGCGTTCAGAATGGGACGAATATGGTCACTGCTTTTATTCAATAAAACTGTTATTAAACTGAAAGTGTATCCAATTGACATTATTTTAAAATATTAGCGCTTTAGATGTTTTAAGGAACTAACGCCCTCATTGCACACAAGTATGATGGTCAATTAGTCGTAAAGTGACAATATCCAAGAATGACAGGCCTAATAAAAATGTTGTCAATTATAATGTTAGGAAAACGAGTAAACACCAAAAAGGTTTAATTCAACGTTCTTTTCTTCTAACCTAGAAAAAAGTCAGAACATTGCTATTTAGGCATTTCAGTTTTGAACTATAAAGAGGAGTTTCTATTTATACGTAGGATAGATTAGCTTCATGAAAAGTTACATTTACGTTATGTAACCTAAGTACCTACATTATCCAAGTAGGTACTTTAAAGTTAGGTTTTCCTATTTAGTTATAAAATAACTCACGATAAATAATTTATGATCGCATAAGTCGAACCTAATTAGGGCTGATAGTAAATGGGTGAGCCAGGACCTACCGGCAAGCCAAAGCCAAATACCCATACATAAAATAAAATAATCCAACCTACAAGAAACACTATACTGTATGGCAACATCGTCGCGACGAGAGTTCCAATACCCATGTCTTTTTTATATTTAGCTGCCACGGCTAGAATTAAACCAAAGTAAC
>Ga0209291_1001874_pt1 | contig 17936 bp, 14 predicted proteins | sample GOMGulsemesocosm_FD_184633 | JGI IMG/M metagenome (GOLD analysis project Ga0209291, IMG submission 184633) | Methane-oxidizing microbial communities from mesocosms in the Gulf of Mexico - GOM9B Gulf of Mexico (SPAdes) (version 2) | ecosystem: Environmental > Aquatic > Marine > Cold seeps...
AGAGCAGCATATTACAAAGCCATGCTTAAAGAACAAATTAAAGATTTTGATGTTGATGCTGATGAAGTTTCAATTTAAAATATTCCATTAATGTCGAAAACTCAAGAAACTACTTTAGAAATTGACCTTAGTAAACTCAAGCACAATTTCGAGTTTATCAAAAGTAATTTACATGATGACACAAAAGTTTTAGCGGTAGTTAAAGCCTTTGCTTATGGTAGTGATTCCGAAATAATAGCTCATTATTTACAAGAACTAGATATTGCTTATTTTGCTGTTGCATATGTAAGTGAAGGAATACAATTGCGCAAAGCAGGTATACACAAACCTATACTAGTTTTACATCCACAACCCGTAAATTTTAAAGCATTAATTGAGTACCGTTTAGAGCCTAACTTGTATAATTTTAGAGTACTAAATGAATTTATTGCAGTAGCTACCGATTTAAAACAAACGGAGTACCCTATTCATATAAAATTCAATACAGGTTTAAATCGTCTAGGGTTTAATGCAGATGCGGTTAATACTATTACAAACATAACCAATACATGTTCTACCATTAAAGTGACTTCTATTTTTTCTCATTTAGCCGCAAGTGAAGATCTAAATGAAAGAGAATTTACAGTACAGCAAATAGAATGTTTTAAAGCAATTAAAATAGCATTTGAAGCGAAATCAACCTCCAAGCCCTTTGCGCATTTAACAAACACTTCAGGCATTTTAAATTACCCTGAAGCTCATTTTGATATGGTTAGGACAGGCATAGGCTTATACGGTTTTGGTAATTCTGTTATTCATAACAAAAACCTTAAACCAATAGCGGCTTTAAAATCTATTATATCTCAAATTCATACCATTCAAGAAGGAGAAAACTTAGGATATAACATGGCTTTTACCGCCAAAGAAACCACTAAAACAGCCACTATTCCTATTGGGCATGCTGACGGAATTTCCAGACAGTATGGCAACGGAAAAGCCTGTGTGTTTATTAATAATCAAAAAGCGCCAATTATTGGTAATGTTTGTATGGACATGATTATGGTCGATATAACTACAATTGATTGTAACGAAGGTGATGAAGTTATTATTTATGATGGACAACATACTGCTTCAGATTTTGCAATATCGGCAAAAACTATCTCTTACGAAATCATAACAGCTACTTCTAAGCGAATAAAACGTGATATTCATCGATAAAATACACAGTTTTTAATACTTATAAAGAATTTTTCAGATTTTCTCGTACATTCGTATTTGTTCTAACTAATTAAAAAAACATCCTAAATTATGAGTATGATAAAAGAATTTAAAGATTTCGCAATGAAAGGAAATCTTGTTGATATTGCAGTAGGTTTCGTTATGGGAGCCGCTTTTAAAGAGGTAGTAACTGCATTTACTGGAGGAATCGTTTCTCCATTAATTGGGTTAATCTTCAATGCAGACTTCAAAGATTTAAAATATGTAGTAAAAGAAGGTATCGCAAATGCCGAAGGTAAAATAGAAGGAGAAGTTTCTGTTTTATGGGGAGCGTTTTTAACAAACGTAATCGACTTTATTATCGTTGCATTTGTAATGTTTATGATTGTAAAAGCAGTTAATAGAATGAAGAAGAAAGAAGAGGTAGCTCCTGCAGCACCAGCTGGACCAACTCAAGAACAATTATTAGGAGAAATAAGAGACTTATTGAAAAAATAAACGCTGTTAACATATGTATTAAAAGCCACTTAAAAAGTGGCTTTTTTATATTTAATGTTTTTATATAACATTTTGTGATATTATATTTTTGTGAGAAAATAATTAGCGTTCACATAGGATAAATACCTATTTTTGTATCATAATATTTTGATTTAAAATAATAATACAAATGAGAGTAGCAGTTGTAGGAGTAACAGGAATGGTAGGTAATATAATGCTTGAAGTATTAAAAGAACGGAATTTCCCAATGACGGAATTAATTCCCGTTGCTTCGAAAAAATCGGTAGGTAAAAAAATCACCTATAACAATGAAACCTATTCTGTTGTCGATTTAGAAACCGCAATTGCAGCTAAACCAGATATTGCTTTATTTTCCGCAGGTGGAGGAACTTCATTAGAATGGGCTCCAAAATTTGCTGCAGTAGGAACAACTGTAATTGATAATTCTTCAGCTTGGAGAATGGATTTAACTAAAAAATTAGTGGTTCCAGAAATAAATGCAAACCTGCTTACTAAGGAAGATAAAATTATAGCAAACCCTAATTGCTCCACCATACAAATGGTACTGGCACTAGCCCCATTGCACAAACAATACAACATTAAAAGAATTGTTGTATCTACATATCAGTCTATTTCAGGAACTGGTGTTAAAGCAATAAAACAATTAGAAAATGAACTTGCTGGTATTGAAGGGGAAATGGCATATCCACACCCTATTCATCAAAACGCATTGCCTCACTGCGATGTTTTTGAAGAAAACGGATACACTAAGGAAGAAATGAAATTAGTGCGTGAAACACAAAAAATTCTTGGAGATAAAAGTATTGCTGTTACAGCAACTGCAGTTAGAATCCCTACAGCTGGAGGACATAGTGAAGCTGTTAATGTTCAATTTGAAAATGATTTTGAACTTTCTGAGGTTCGTAGCTTATTAGAAAATACTCCTGGAGTAACTTTACAGGACAATCCTGAAACCAACACTTACCCTATGCCTATATATGCAAAAGGGAAAGATGATGTATTTGTAGGTAGAATTCGAAGAGATGAATCCCAACCCAATACACTTAACTTATGGATAGTTAGTGATAACCTTCGTAAAGGTGCAGCTACAAACACAATTCAAATAGCTGAACACTTAATAACCAACGATTTAGCAAAACAACCACTTGCTTTTCGTCGATAAAAAGAACCAATTAATCGGATAATGTTTTTTATCCGATTAATTAATACTAACTTGTAGCTAACTTAAACTCTGTAATTCAATTAATTAACTAATTTATTGTTTTGTTATGGGGTCAAATTATACACTCATTATTCGGTTTTTATTAGGTATCATCCTAATAATCTTAGGCGCAAATCAGTTTGTGCATTTTTCAAATTTTTTTAATTTTTCTGGCGAACTTTTAGGCTTGAGTTCAATTGATTTATTGTATGGTACGCTATTCCTTGTCTCGGGGGTGTGTATACTATTCAAAAAAGCTATGCCCGTAGCTTTAATCATCTTAGCCTTTTTTGCCATTCAAGTCCTTTCCTACCTCCTAAAAAACAACCCAAAAGATATTTTTAGTCCTATTGGTTTGGTTGGTCTTTTGATTTTTCTAAACCTTGTTGACAATAAACAGCGCTTTAGAAACTTATTTAGATAAGTAGCTGAACCCTGTTAAAAATACTCTTATGCCTAATAAGAGTATTTTTTTTATGCTTAAATTTGGAAACTAACCATTAATAAAAAATACTCATGACTAAAAAAATTGTTGTCTCACTTTTTACAATCGCATTAATAACTGCGTGTAAAACAGAAACTAAAGATGAAACCGTAACGATGAAAATCACATATCCAGAAACTTCCAAAGGAAACGCAGTAGACAACTATTTTGATACTAAAATTAATGATCCATATAGATGGTTAGAAGATGACAGAAGTCCAGAAACCGAAGCTTGGGTTGCTGAACAAAACAAGGTTACTTTCGCACACTTGGATGAAATCCCGTATCGTAAAACATTAAACGATCGTTTATCTAAATTATGGAACTATGAAAAAATTGGTGCTCCATTTAAAGAAGGAGATCACGAATATTATTATAAAAACGACGGTTTACAAAACCAATATGTTATTTACAGAAAAAAAGAAGAAGGGTCAGATGAGATTTTCTTAGACCCAAATACTTTTTCTGAAGGAGGAACTACTTCTTTAGGAAATGTTAGTTTTTCTAAAGATGGCAAAACCCTTGCTTATTCTATCTCTGAAGGAGGAAGTGATTGGAGAAAAGTAATTGTAATGGACACTGAAACTAAAGAAATAAAAGAGGATACTTTAATTGATGTGAAATTTTCTGGTTTATCTTGGAAAGGAAACGAAGGTTTTTATTATTCTAGTTATGACAAACCTAAAGGGAGTGAACTATCAGCAAAAACTGATCAACATAAATTATATTTCCATAAATTAGGCACCAAACAAAGTGATGACCAATTAATTTTTGGAGGAACAGAAGATCAAAAAAGACGCTATGTTGGAGGTGGCGTTACAGAAGATGATAAGTACTTAATTATTTCGGGAGCTGAATCTACCTCTGGAAACGACTTATTTATTCAAAATTTAAAGACACCTAATGCACCATTAGTACAAATGGTGGAAGGTTTTGATTTTGATGCGAATGTGATTGAAAATGATGACGATAAATTGTTTATTGCTACCAATAACAACGCTCCTAATAAAAAAATTGTAACTGTTAATGCTAAAAACCCTGAAGTAACTAACTGGGTAGATTTTATTCCTGAAACAGAAAATGTATTATCTACAAGTACAGGTGCAGGTTATTTCTTTGCTGAATACATGAAAGATGCCGTTTCTCAAGTAAAACAATACGATTACAATGGTAAATTAGTTAGAGAAATAAAATTACCTGGCGTAGGTAGTGTTGGTGGTTTTGGAGGTAAAAAAGAAGTTAAAGAATTATATTTTTCATTTACCAATTATACCAACCCAAGTACTATTTATAAATTCAATCCAAAAGAAGGAACTGCTGAAGTATATAGAAAACCGGAAATCGATTTTAATTCTGATAATTACGAATCCAAACAAATTTTTTACACCTCTAAGGACGGTACTAAAGTACCTATGATCATTACCCATAAAAAAGGTATTGTATTAGATGGTAAAAATCCAACTATTCTTTATGGATATGGTGGATTTAACGTTAACCTTACACCAAGTTTTAGTATTGCTAATACTATATGGCTAGAGCAAGGTGGTATTTACGCCGTTCCTAACTTACGTGGTGGTGGTGAATATGGTAAAAAGTGGCATGATGCGGGTACACAATTAAAGAAGCAAAATGTGTTTGACGATTTTATAGCAGCTGCAGAATACTTAATGGAAAACAAGTATACATCAAGTGATTATTTAGCAATTAAAGGAGGGTCTAATGGTGGTTTATTAGTAGGCGCTACTATGACACAACGCCCGGATTTAATGAAAGTGGCTTTACCAGCTGTAGGTGTTTTAGACATGTTGCGCTATCATACCTTTACTGCAGGAGCAGGATGGGCATACGATTATGGTACTTCTGAACAATCTAAAGAAATGTTCGATTATCTAAAAGGATATTCTCCGGTACATAATGTAAAAAAAGGAACTAAATATCCAGCAACAATGGTACTTACAGCAGATCATGATGATCGTGTAGTTCCTGCGCATTCGTTTAAATTTATATCTGAATTGCAAGATAAACAAGCGGGTAATTTACCTGTTTTAATACGTATTGATACCAATGCTGGTCATGGTGCCGGAAAACCAGTTGCTATGCAAATAGCTGAACATGTAGATGTTTTTGCCTTTACATTACACCATATGGGATTTGAAAAATTACCAAAGTCTTAATAAAATTACATGAATAAATTTATTTTTGTTTTAACAATACTTCTGGTTTGTACCTGTGGTAAATCAAAAGAAGAAACATCGCTAGATTGGATGCTCGGAAGTTGGGAACTTACTAATAATAGTCAAGGAACTAAAACCTATGAATCCTGGACTAAAAAATCCAAGGATGAATATATTGGGCTTGGATGTACCCTTAAAGACAAGGATACCGTTTTTAAAGAAAGCTTAAGTATTATAAAAATAAACAATATCTGGAATTATAAAGTAGTTGGAGTAAATGATGCACCAACCCTTTTTAAGTTTATTTCTAATACAACTAATAGCTTTACCTGTGAAAACCCACAAAATGAATTTCCTAAGAAAATCAGCTATTCTTTTGATGGAGAACATTTAAAGGCCATCATTTCTGATAGTACAAATGAAATTCCTTTCCTTTTTAAACAGAAATAGTTATTCATAATAGAATCAAAAGCACTTCACTCATTGGTGGTTTTTAAAACAACTAATACTACATACATTTAGTGCAACAGACCTTATTATTTTAAGCCTGCCTAAACATTTTATTTATTATTAACTATAATTAGCCTTGGCAGGCTTAATCTCTACGGTGTATCTTATTTCCCTAGGTTTACCTCGATCGAAAAAGGTATTGGTTCATTCCTGCCTCAAGTGCTTGCGTCGAAGATATTGATTTTAATAAACTCTATTCTTAAACACTTCAATAAATTATAGCGTAACCAACAAAATATTCAGGAAAGAAAAGTATATAAAAAACAAACTTTTATAGACTTAATAATTTTTATATCTTAGCCAGATGACTCATTTCAGCACCATACTAACTGGTATTGCATTCTCCCCAAATCTAAAAGCAAATGTTTTTGAAACATTGCGTTTGGGAAGTTTTTTAAATGCAAAAGTAATTTTGGTGCATGTCGGCGAAAAAAATAACGAAAAAGAGCAACAAATTACCGAATATTGTAATGCATTTCCTGAATTTAAAGAGAATGTTACCGTTATATGGAAAAGTGGTAATCCCGTAGATGTTATAATTAATGCTTGTAAAAGTCACAACGCTGACTTATTGATTTTAGGAGCTGCTAAACGAAAGAAATCAAAGAGGTATTATTTAGGAGCTGTTGCAAAAAAAATAGCTAAAAAAGCCCCTTGCTCTCTATTATTATTTATTAAGCCTTCTATTGAACGAGTGCCCTGCAGGCATATTGTCGTAAATGGATTAAAACATCCAAAAACAAACAATACTATACAAGCTTCATTTGAATTCGCAAACGCAATAGGCTCTAATAAAGTTACTATTGTGGAAGAAATTGCACAAAGTGAAGTAACTATAGAGGTGGACGATGATAAATCTTTAGAAAAGTCAACCTTATTACAAGAACAAATTTTAGAACGAGAAACTTCAAGAGTTTCAACTATTTTAAATGAAATAGATGATTCGCTCAAAAAAAACATCACCATTAAGTCACAAGGGATTTTCGGTACGCGAGGATACTCTATTGGCCATTATGCTAAAATTCAACGAGCAGATTTATTAGTGATGAATAAACCTGAAAAATCAACATTTTGGGATAAAATATTCCCTCAAGATATTGATTATATTTTATCTGAATTACCAACCGACGTATTAATTATTCATTGACAAACTCAAGAAACATAAAATCCTTTTTTACAGCATTACCTAAAAATATTTTTGCTGGCTTTGTAGTATCGCTTATTGCATTACCCTTGGGTATTGGTTTAGCCTTAGCTTCTGAAGTACCTCCAATTGCAGGAATTGTAACTGCCGTAGTTGGTGGTGTTTTAGTAGCCATATTAGGTGGAAGTAATGTAACAATAACAGGTCCTGGAAACGGATTGGTTGGTGTGGTTGCAGGTGCAGTATTATTGTATGCGGAAAAAAGTGGATTAACTGGCGCCGCAGGAATATACGAAGGTTATTTAATTGTTCTGGCTGCTGTAATATGTTCAGGGTTACTAATGCTAATCCTTGGTTTTTTACGTTTAGGAAAACTATCTAATTACTTCCCCTCATCGGCTATTCAAGGAATGTTAGCTGCCATTGGATTAATCATTTTAGGAAAGCAATTTCACATCATGATGGGAAATAGAATTTCTAAAAACGGCAGTCTGGAATACCTAACAGAAATTCCTCAAACCATAATAAAATCATTTTCTTATGGAGACACAAGCCTAACTTTTGCGATGCTCTCTGGTGTTATAAGTCTAGTAATCATGGTTTTTTATGCCAAAATAAGAAACAAGTATTTACAATTGATTCCAGCGCCAATGTGGATTGTTTTATTGGCAATCGGATTCAGTTATTATTATGAATTGGTATTGCAATTACCTAATCCAATTCACCCAGATTATATGATTTCAGGAATTCCTGAAGCTCATGAAATTATTGCAAATATTCCTACTCCTAATTTTAATAAAGTAGGTACACTCGGTTTTTGGTCGGTAGTATTAAGCTTAACCCTAATCGCTAGTATTGAATCTTTATTAAGTATCAAAGCAGTTGATAAATTAGATCCGGAAAAAAGACGTTCCAATGTAAATAGAGATATTAAAGCTATTGGCTTTGCTAATATCATTGCAGGGTTTTTAGGAGGGTTAAATGTGGTAACCGTTATTGCACGAAGTTCCGTAAATGTTAATAATGGGGCGAGTAATAGGTCTTCTAACTTTTTTCATGCAACGTTTTTAGTAGTATTTATTGTATTATTTAGTACCGAACTTACCCGTATTCCATTACCTGCACTAATGGCTATTTTGGTTTTTACTGGTTGGAAATTAGCGCATCCTACAAAAATAATTGACACCTTTAAAATAGGAAAAGAACAAGGTTTTATTTTTTTAACAACCTTAATTGTAACAATTAGTATTGGTTTAATAGAAGGGATTTTAGCAGGGATTTTTGCTACTGCAATAATTCATTTAATCATCAATAGAAGTATCGTACATTTTTTTAGAAATATTCTTAAGCCCAATGTGTTAATGTTTAAAGAAAGTGACACTAATAACTATTATGTAAGTGTAAAAAATTTCTGTACATTTTTAAATTATACAAAGCTAAAACGGAAATTAGATACCATTCCGGAAACTGAAGAGGCAATTATTGATTTTTCATTGTGTGATTTTGTCGATCATACTGTAATGGAAAGTATGGCCGATTATAAAGAGATCTTTAGAAAAAAGGGCGGTCACTTAGAAATTATTGGCCTAGACCTTTTAGATGCAGGTTCAAAACATCCTTTCGGACTAAGAAAAATGCTTCCTGTTAAAAAAGTATTAGAATCTACTGGAGTACTTACCAATCGTCAAGAATTGATAAAATCAATCGCCAAGGAATTAGATTATAGTTACACTGTAAGAAAGAAAATAGAAACAGAGTATTTAGAAAACTTTATCTATTTCAAAACTAAAACCATTAATCATACCTACAACGAAATTGGTAAAAAAGATGCTGTTTTTAAAGCATTTGACATAGAGTTTTATGAAGGAGAGTTTATTGCGAAAGAAGTCGTTAGAGCTACAATGTTTTATACTGAACTAGATCATATTCTACCCGTTTTTTCCATACACCGAGAAGGTTTGTTAGAACTTATCTATCATTATGCTGGTTTTAAAGATATTAAAATTGAAAAGGAGCCTGAGTTTTCTAAAAAGTTTTACATAAAAGGTGAAGACCATGTTGCTATTCAAGAACTCGTTTCTCCTGAACTAGCGCAATTCTTACTAGAAAACCCGACCTTTCATATAGAATCTAACGGTAATGCTCTGCTAATCTTTACGAAAGAACGTTTAGCAGGAGTGAATGAGATTAAAAAGATGAAAATCTTTGTTGGCGAATTAAAAAAATTGCTGTAATATTTTAACTAATTTGCATTTCTTTTCATATTTTTTTTTAGCATCATCCCCAATTAATTTCTGAATCTCATCATATAATCAACCAAATATTTATAATGAGAACATGAAACAAGTTCAGGTAGACGTAAATTTTAAGCTTAGTAGGGATAATTAAACTTTAGCGGTTATTTTTTATAAAAAAGAGCATTCTCTGTACTAATTTCAATAATTTTACGAAATCAAAATATTTCATAATGAATTTATACCCTATAGAAGCAGGTAATTTTAAACTGGATGGAGGTGCCATGTTTGGCGTAGTGCCTAAAACCATTTGGCAAAAAACTAATCCAGCTGACAATAATAATCTTATTGATATTGCAGCACGTTGTTTATTAATAGAAAACGGAAATCGTTTGACATTAATTGATACGGGAATGGGCGAAAAACAATCAGATAAGTTTTTTGGCTATTACCACCAATGGGGCGATTTATCTATTGATAAATCCTTAGCGAAATATGGGTTTCATCGTGATGATATTACCGATGTGTTTATGACACACTTGCATTTTGACCATTGCGGAGGAAGTATTGAATGGAATGCAGCACGTACAGGGTATAAACCTTCTTTTAAAAATGCAAAGTTCTGGACTAACGAAAATCACTGGAAATGGGCAACAGAACCTAACAATAGAGAAAAAGCATCTTTTTTAAAGGAAAATTTGTTACCAATGCAGGAATCTGGACAACTTTCTTTTATGAATACACCTACATCAGGTGATTTTATAAAACAATCTGAATTAGACTTTGGTGTGTTGTTTATAGATGGGCATACTGAAAAACAAATGATTCCTCATATAAACCACAACGGAAAAACAATTTGCTTTATGGCCGATTTAATGCCAACATTAGGACACCTAAAAGTACCCTATGTAACAGGATATGACACAAGACCTCTATTAAGTTTAGATGAAAAAGCTAAATTTTTAAATATCGCTGCTTCTGAAAATTTTTACTTATTTTTGGAGCATGATGCACATAACGAGATTGTTACTGTACAACATTCTGAAAAAGGAATTGTGCTAAAAGAACGATTTACCTGTGATGAAATATTCTCGGCACGATAATCTTAAAATTATCATAAAATTTACATTTTGAGGGTATCCACTGTAACAAATAATACATAATAACTACAAATACATTAAGTACTCAATTAAACTATTTATAAATAAAATTAATAAAAACGGATTATGAAATTGATTAAACCATTATTCTTATCGGCTACAACAGCAATGATTCTTGCTAGTTGTGGTTCAACCAATGTTGTGTCTACCCCTATCACAAACATTGATAGTACTCCCTTAAAAGTTAGTAAATTAACCGAAAATGAGTTAAATACTTGGAGTCATTTAGACTTAGTTAAGGACACTATTCCTGGTATGAGTGTTGATAAGGCATATGAGTTCTTAAAAGGAAAGAAAGGAAAAACTGTTGTTGTTGGAGTTATTGATTCTGGTGTTGACATTGAGCACGAAGATTTAAAAAACGTGTTATGGACTAACAAAAAAGAAATTGCAAACAACGGTAAAGATGATGATAAAAATGGATTTATTGATGATGTTCATGGTTGGAATTTCTTAGGAGATATTGCTGATGAAAACCTTGAGTTTGTAAGAATCCTTAGAGATAAATCTTTAGCTGATGCTGCTACTGTTGCAAGTGCTCAAAAAGATTTTGACGCACAATACCAACAAGCTGTTGGTAGTAAAGCACAGTATGAAGGAATGCTTCAAAAAATTACCGCTGCAGATGAAGCTCTTGCAAAACACTTTGGTAAGAAAGATTATTCTAAAGAAGATGTAAAAGCAATAAAAACAGAAGATGAAGCATTATTACAAAACGTAAAAATTGCTGGAATGGCTTATGGGAATGGTTTTGATTCATTAACAGTTTTCGCTGAAAGAATCAAAGGAGCTGTAGATCATTTCACAGATAGTTTAAACAGTCATTTAAGTATGACTAATGACTTTAGAGGTGCTGTAAAAGATAACCCTAATGATATTACTGATACTACTTACGGTAACAACACTATGTGGGGGCCTGACAAAGACGAAGCTTTACACGGAACACATGTAGCGGGTATTATTGCTGCGGAACGTAACAATGGTAAAGGAATGAACGGTATTGCTCATAATGTAGAAATTATGACTGTAAGAGCAGTTCCTAACGGTGATGAATACGATAAAGATATCGCATTAGCTTTCCGTTATGCAGTAGATAATGGTGCTAAAGTTATCAATACTAGTTTTGGTAAATCATACTCTACACATTCTAAATGGGTTTATGACGCTATAAAATACGCTGCAGATCATGATGTTTTAATTGTAAATGCTGCAGGAAATGACGGTACTGATTTAGATACTAAAAACATCTATCCAAATGATCAAGTAGATAATGGATCAGAAATTGCTAATAACTTCTTAACTGTTGGAGCACTAAACTACAAATACGGTTCTGAATTAGTAGCTAATTTTTCAAACTACGGTAAAATTAACGTGGATGTTTTTGCTCCTGGAGTAAAAATTTACGCACCAGTACCACATAATAAATATAAGCACCTACAAGGTACTTCAATGGCTTCTCCTAATGTAGCAGGAGTTGCTGCTTTAATACGTTCTTACTACCCTAAATTAAAAGCTGCTCAAGTAAAGCAAATTTTAATGACTTCAGGGTTACCAATTAAATCAACAGTGATTATGGCTGGTGATGCTGAAAATAAGAAAACGTTAAAAGAAGTGTCAACAACTGGTAAAATTGTTAACGCATACAATGCATTGATTATGGCAGAAATGATGTCAAAATCATAAGTCTAACTTCATAAATATATACTAAACCTCAGCAATAATTGCTGAGGTTTTTTTATTTTAGTGCTTTAAATTTTAACGTTGTTTATTTGGATGTCATTCTGAATCAAGTTCAGAATGACATCCAAATAAAATAAACACGATGAGAAACTGAAATAAATTCAGTTTGACGAAAAAATATTTAAATAACATCTTTTCATGAAAAAAACTTTCTTTCTAGGTCTTGCAGCTATTTCACTGTTTTCTTGTAAAACAACTGAAAATGCAATACAGCCAAGTATTCAAACAGTTACAAACTCTACTTCAATTACATCAAAATCTACCTATTGGCAACAACATGTAGACTATAAAATGGATATTGATATGGATGTAGAAAACTATCAATACCAAGGAAAACAGCAATTGGTATATACCAATAATTCACCTGATGAATTAACTAAAGTATATTACCACTTGTATTTTAACGCTTTTCAACCTGGAAGCGAAATGGATGCGCGTTTGCAAAATGTTCCTGATCCGGACGGAAGGATGACGACAAACCTAGGAACAAAAGAAAATCCAAATAAGGTAAGCAGAATAAAAACACTTAAACCTAACGAAACTGGGTTTATCAATGTTCAATCTTTAACACAAAACGGAGCTGCTGTTACCTATAAAACAGTAGGTACGGTTTTGGAAGTTACCTTAAATACTCCTATTAAATCAGGAGAAAAAGTAACCTTTAATATGAATTTTTTAGGGCAAGTTCCTTTACAAATTCGTAGATCTGGAAGAAATAATAAAGAAGGAGTTGCGTTATCTATGACCCAATGGTATCCAAAAATGGCCGAATATGATTTTGAAGGTTGGCATGCAGATGCCTATATCGCCAGAGAGTTTCATGGTGTTTGGGGAAATTTTGATGTAAAATTAACCATCGATAAAAAATATACTGTTGGAGGTTCTGGATATTTGCAAAACCCTAATCAAATTGGTCATGGGTATGAGGATGCTAATACAACCGTTAAAACTTCTGGAAAAAAATTGACTTGGCATTTTATAGCACCAAATGTACACGATTTTACATGGGCTGCCGATCCTGATTATATTCATGATAAAATTAAAGGAGCTAATGGAGTTGACTTACATTTCTTGTATAAAAACGATGATAACATCAAAGAAAACTGGAAAAAGTTACAACCAGCAACAGCAAAATTACTTGCTTTTTACAACAAACACATTGGAGAATACCCTTGGAAACAATATTCAGTAATTCAAGGTGGTGATGGAGGTATGGAGTATGCCATGTGTACCCTAATTACTGGACAACGTAAATTAGGTAGTTTAATTGGTGTTACGGCACATGAAATGGCGCATGCTTGGTTTCAGCATTTATTAGCTACCAATGAAACAAAACATGAATGGATGGATGAAGGAATGACTTCATATATTTCTGATTTGGCCGAAGGAGAAGGGAAAGCGAATCCGTTTGCAAGTGCGTACAGAAATTATAATTATTTAGTTTCTACTGGTAAAGAAGAACCACAAACTACTTGTGCTGACAGATACCATTCTAATATGGCTTATGGCATAGCGGCCTATAGTAAAGGTGAAATTTTCTTAGCACAATTAGGATATATTATTGGTGAAGATAAATTAGCTGAAACATTAAATGAGTATTACAACCAATGGAAGTTTAAACACCCTACACCTAACGATTTCAAAAGAGTAGCTGAAAAAGTTTCTGGGTTTGAATTAGACTGGTATTTAACTGGATGGACACAAACTACTAAAACAGTTGACTATGCTATCAAATCGGTTGAAGGAAATACCATTACTTTAGAACGTAAAGGAAGATTACCAATGCCTATTGATCTAATTGTTGAATATACCGATGGTACTAAAGAATATGTGTATATCCCGTTACAAATGACGAGAGCTGAAAAAGCTAACGCTTATCCTTCTTTAAAAAGAACCGTAGCAACTGACTGGGCTTGGGCTCACCCAACCTATACTGTTGAAGTATCAAAAACAGTAAAAAATATTACCATTGACCCATCAGAATTGATGGCAGATGTTAATAGAAAAAATAATACTTACAAGAAATAACAATCATCATCTTGATTTATTTAAAGCCCTTGAAATTTCTCAAGGGCTTTTTAATTTATAATTTTTTAATATTGGAACGTTCTTTGCCCTTAGTAATCAAAATATTACTATGAAGCTTATATTTATTCTTTGTCTTTCATTTACAATTTCTAGTTTTAGTCAGAGCAGGCTAAAAAAGGCCAAGGAAAATATTTTAAAAAAAACTTCAAACTCTTTTACACATAGCGATTCTTCTGATAAAAAAAAGGAGAATAATAACTCGTTTGGAACCTATTTGTTTTCGGAATTCTTTTTTAAGCCACTAGTATGGGCAGGTAAATCACTAGTCATTGGAGATAAGAAAGTCCGCGTATTTAATCCTATTCCTTATGAAAATAATCATTACGGAGAATATACAGGGCTTAATGATAATGATGATGCTTATCACGTAAATTTATTACAAACCTCAATAAATTATTCAAGTGGTAAGTATCGCATAAATGGATTACATGCTGCTTTAGAATATCGATTCTCCGATTTAATTGGAGTTACAGCCAAACATAGTCATTTTTACGAAAGGAATTTTGGTAAAACAGAAAATTTAGATTTAAGTGGATTAACATTTAACTATTATCGAATTCGTGAAAAGTTAATAACTGCTTGGTGGAGTTTAGGAGTAAGCCATGTTGCTAATAATGTAAATTCCGTTGGATTTCGTTATGGGTTAGGAACACGAATATTCGTAAAAAAACCCATTAGTGTATTATTATCTTGGCAACAAGATTTTGTAAACTCAGAAACCATTAATGAAAGCAAAATTAATGTAGACTATCATCTAAAAAAATTAAACATATTTGTAGGATATAATCATTACAACCTTGCTACGGTAAGAACCCCATCAATGACCATAGGTTTACGCTATAAGTTCAGATAAAGCTTTTTTGAGTAGTGAGATATAAAAGGGATTCTTATTTTTACAGGATGAATCAGACTTATCCATCCATAGAAAAATTAAAAAGCAAGAAACTCTTGGAGGAACTTTTTAGCTCTGGCAAAAAAATAACAGATTTCCCCATAAAATTGGTATACAAACAACTCAATTTTGAAGATGAGGTTTTAGTAAAAGCTGGGGTTTCCGTTCCTAAAAGAAATTTTAAAAAAGCCGTAGATAGAAATCGAATAAAACGACTACTTCGAGAAGGGTATCGACTCAATAAACATATCCTACATGATGGGTTAAACCAAAAATATGTCTGTATGTTTTTGTACCTTAGTAAAGATATGCCAACTTTTGAAGAGTTAAACGTCAAAATGGAACGTCTTTTAAAGAAGTTCGCTGACAAGGAAACGAATAAGTAAGGTTTTCCTTTCCTTGGGGGAGGATTGAGGCGAAGGGTTCTAATAAAAGGTAATATCATAAAAACATCACTTATGAAAACATTGTTCAAAAAACGCATATTCATACCGGTAATAGCTGTACTGCTATTGTTAACCACTACAGCTTTTAAAAACGATTTCTTTGAAATCGCTAAACAAATAGAAATATTTACCACTTTGTTTAAAGAACTCAACATGAATTATGTTGATGAAACAAACCCTGGTGAATTAATGGATACTGCTATAAAAAGCATGTTAAAAGATCTTGACCCTTATACTCAGTTTCATAATGAACAGGATGTAGAATCCTATAAAATTAATAACTCTGGTGAATACACTGGAATTGGTGCGGCTATTAACCGAAAAGAGGGACGTTTATTTATTACTGAACCTTTTAAAGACTATCCCGCCGACAAAGCTGGTTTAAAAGCGGGCGATGAAATTATACAAGTTGGTGACATTAAAGTAATTGATTCAAAAGAAGATACTGCAGCGCTTTTAAAAGGAGCCGCGAATTCAACGGTTACCATTGTATATAAACGTCAAGGAAAAGAATTGCAAACTGTTTTAACCAGGTCAGCAATTGATGTAGATGCCGTTCCTTTTTACAAACTTATCAATGATAAAACAGGCTATATCGTACTTAGTAAATTTAACAGTAAAGCGTTTAAGCAAACCAAGGAAGCCATTGTAAAATTAAAAGCCGAAGGAGCCACACAGTTAATTTTAGATTTAAGAGGAAACCCAGGAGGATTACTAAGAGAATCTATCCGAATAGTGAACTTATTTGTCCCAAAAGACGAAGTGATTGTAACCACAAAATCGAAAGTAAAAAAATACAATAAAACCTATAAAACAAAAGAAAAACCTTTAGATACAGCTATTCCATTGGTTGTATTGGTAAACGGAACCAGTGCTTCAGCAAGTGAAATCGTTTCAGGTGCTTTACAGGATTTAGATCGCGCAGTAATTATAGGATCTAGGAGTTTTGGTAAAGGCTTAGTACAACGCCCTAAAAAACTTACCTATGGTACCCAGTTAAAAGTTACTATTTCACGTTATTACACTCCTTCAGGACGTTGTATTCAAGCATTAGATTATTGGAATAGAGATAAAAAAGGAAAAGCAGTACGTACTGATGAAAAAAACTACAATGCCTTTAAAACTAAAAATGGTAGAACCGTATATGATGGTGGAGGTGTTAACCCAGATGTTAAAATTAAAAAAAGCAAGTATAGTAATATTTCCAAAGCTCTAATTAGAGAGCAAGTAATTTTTAATTTTTGCACAGATTTTTATTATAAAAACACATTCAACTCAATTGCGGATTTTTCATTTTCAGACGCCGACTATGAATTATTTACCCAGTATGTTTCAAATAGTGATTTTAAATATAAAACCAATACCGAAAAGATTTTAGCTACATTAGAAAAACAAGCAACGAAAGACGATATGGTACTCGATACCGAATTTGAACAATTAAAAAATAGCATTACTACAGCTAAAACAGCTGCCCTTACCACCTATAAAGAAGAGTTGTCTGATATTATAACAGATCAATTGATAACCCGTTATTTTTACAAAGAAGGCTTATATAACTATCAACTTACACACCATGAAGCCATTAATAAAGGAATTGAAATTTTAAACTCAGGTGAATTCAAAACCATTTTAAAATAATTTGGCATTTGTTTTGATTACTATTTATTAGATTTGTGACTAATCCCCCAACAACTATGAAATTAATATACGTATTCTTATTCTCTATATTTTTCTCCTTTTCGCTATCAGCGCAAAAGCAACATAGAGATGTTAATGTTTATTTTGATACAGCCATTTATAAATTAAATGATAAAGAAAAAAGCAAGGTAGAAGCCTTTATAAACAAACTAGGTAGAGAAAAAATTGTTGAAATCATTATGTATGGATATACTGATGATAGAGGCTCGGATAAATACAATATGAATTTATCTATAAAAAGAGCTAAAAATGTAAAAAACCATTTAATTAGTTTAGGGATAGATAAAGCACTTTTTAAGGTAGTAAAAGGTAAAGGAGAGGTAATTATCAGGAAATTTGATCAAGTAGAAACAGATATCGTTAGAGGCTTAAATAGAAAAGTAACTATTGATATTAAAACCATTATTCCCAAGCCAAGAGTAAATGAAACACTTATTCAGAACAAAATT
>Ga0209291_1001875_pt1 | contig 17926 bp, 15 predicted proteins | sample GOMGulsemesocosm_FD_184633 | JGI IMG/M metagenome (GOLD analysis project Ga0209291, IMG submission 184633) | Methane-oxidizing microbial communities from mesocosms in the Gulf of Mexico - GOM9B Gulf of Mexico (SPAdes) (version 2) | ecosystem: Environmental > Aquatic > Marine > Cold seeps...
AACTCTACAAATAGGATTAGCGCTACAAACCCTATTCCCAATTTTCTTTTCTAACTTCCAGAACGAAAAAACCCGCTAACTTTTCAGTTAGCGGGTTATTCTTAATGTGGCGGTGAGATAGAGATTTGAACTCTAGAAGGGCTACAAACCCTTGCCGGTTTTCAAGACCGGTGCTTTCGACCACTCAGCCATCTCACCAGATATTCTTAGCTACGTTTTGCTCGTTGCTTGAGAACGAGGCGAATATTAAAGGCTGACCTAACACTTGTAAAGTATTAATTTACATAAAATGTTTGTTTGCCGACTAATTATACACTTTGCGCTGTATTCATACTAAAAACAGTGGGTTTTCTAAAATTAGTTTATAAATACGTTATTTTTAAATACCTAAACCGTATCTATTATTTGGAATTAGGAGTGAACAAAGCTGAATATAAAATTAATTTAATCAAAATAATAAATTAATGACAATAATACCGCGTATTTTTAATTGGTTTTGAATATAAAGAACATGATGGTTAATGCAATTATTCCAAAAATAATACCAATATAATTAACTGAGCTGTGATTGTGGTTTTCTGCGTGTTGATTTTTTTCAACATCTAGCTCTTTTGGCTGCACTTTATTTGTATAAACGGGGTTGTTGGTTTCGTTTATGTAAGTCAAAACCTGTTCCGACATTACTGTTTGCCCTATTGTTACGTTAAATTCTCCCATTATACCTGTTAAGGGAGCTGTAACTTCTAGTACGACTTTATCGGTTTCAATGTCAAAAATAGCTTGTTCGCACTGTACATGGTCACCTTTTTTTACATGAACTGCAGATATTTCGGCGCTATTAATATTTTCGGGTAATACTGGTACTTTCACTTCCATGCGTAAATTTTCCATTGTTTTAGTGAGTTATTAATAAGCTAGAGTAAACCACAAAGCTAAACAAGCCAATTGGATATTTATTAAACACAGAACATCTACTTAAAAAACATTTCCTTAATTTCATAAAAAGAGAGTCATATTTAATAAATGATACGGTATGAGTAATAGTGATACGTTGCATAGTTCGTGTATGAATACATTAAAAATTCACTATCAAAAAGGTACTACCCATGAGAACAAAAATAAGAACTTTTGGTTGGCTAAAGCTTTTCTGTAAAACGTCGTTTTACTCATGTTTAATACTATCAGCCTTGCTCCCCACCTTGGCAAACGAAAAAGTGGCAATAACCATTTCTCCCAACAAACCACTTGGAACTATTAATAAAAACGTTTATGCGCAATTTGCCGAGCACTTAGGTCGTGGTATTTATGAAGGTGTTTGGGTAGGAAAAGATTCAAAAATAAAAAACATTAATGGTTTTCGTACCGATGTAATTGTTGCACTAAAAGACTTACAAGTACCGTTAATACGTTGGCCTGGTGGATGTTTTGCTGACGAGTATCACTGGCGCGATGGTATAGGAGAACAACGCAATATAAAAATAAATACCACATGGGGCGGCGTAGAAGAGCCGAACACATTTGGTACACATGAATTTTTTGAATTAGCTAATATGCTTGGCGCAGAAACATACGTTAACGGGAACTTAGGTACGGGTACTCCACAAGAAATGGCTGAATGGTTAGAGTATATGACCGCTGACAATCAGTCTGCTTTAGCTAATTTACGTAGAAAAAATGGTAGAGATAAACCTTGGCAAGTAGACTACTTTGCCATAGGCAATGAAGCTTGGGGTTGTGGTGGTAATATGCGTCCTGAATATTATGCTGACTTATATCGCCATTATTCAACTTTCGCTAAAAGTTTAAGTGGTAAAAAAATGAAGTATATCGCAAGTGGCGGCACTGGCGATGAAACCATATGGACCGAAGTATTAAGTAAAAATGTTAAACAAAAAATGGATGGTATTGGCCATCATTATTACACTTTGCCAACAGGAAAATGGGACAAAAAAGGTACTGATGTTGGTTTTCCTGAAAGTGAATGGATGTCGACATTAGTAAATACTCTTAAAATAGATAAATTTATCATCGATAATTTAGTGGTATTAGACAAACATGATCCAGAAAAGAACATTGGCTTTTATGTAGATGAATGGGGTACTTGGTACGACAATACTCCTGGGAATAACCCTGGATTTTTATTCCAACAGAATACTATTAGAGACGCTATTGTTGCTGCGCTTAACTTTAATGTTTTTCATAAGTACCCGCACCGCGTACAAATGACCAACATTGCGCAAATGGTTAATGTACTACAGGCAATGATATTAACCGATAAAGAAAAAATGTTATTAACGCCAACTTACTATGCGTTTAAAATGTATCGTCCGTTTCAAGATGCTCAGGCACTAACATTTTCAACCACTAAACAAGCCTATTATCAGCTGGGTGATGAAAAACTTCCTATGGTAAGCGCTTCTGCAGCAAAAGGTGTTGATGGAAAGCTTTATTTGTCTTTAGTTAATGTTAACCCGAATGAAGAAGTCACGGTAAGTGTTTCATTAAACGATAAGTCTAAAAAATACCGTAAAGCTATTGGCGAATTATTAACAGCTAATAATATGGATCAGCACAATACTTTTGATAAACCAGAGCAAGTTAAACCGGTAAGTTATGCTGTTAAAGCTAAAAAGGGTGTATTTACCTTTACCCTACCCGCTAAATCTTTGGTGGTTGTGGCGCTACAGTAACAGTTTTCGAGCGTGTAATAATTCATTATACGCTCGTTTCACTCTCTCAATCTTTAGGAATTGTTAACCATTAGTTCCTAAAATGTCGGTAACAAAATCGCTGGCTTTAGTGTAAGTTCTACCGCCTAAATTACTATGGTCGCCCTCGGGAGACCAACGCCCTACTACACCAATTACCGGATCGTCATCACCAAAATTCATGGTTTTTTCATAGGTATGAAATTCAAAACCTTCTTTAGACTTTTGAATTAATACAAAAAAACAATTTGTTATACCTTTAGGTTTAGGAAATGTCAGTAAAACAGAATTTTTACCTTTTATTACTTCGCTACTTATGCCGTTAGCATAATCGTTAGATACGACTTCTGTCGCGGCCATTTTAAGTCGCGTTAAATCGCCTTGAAGCAAATCAGCAAAAAATTCACCACTCGTTGTAAAGGTCCATTCTGGAAGAATATTATGTTGGAAAAAATACACCTTTTTTGACGTTGGCATTTCTTCGGTTTTTTCAGGGGAGGAAGATATTGGTTGTTTTGGTGTTGAATTACATGCGCTAAGAAAAACGGCAACGATCAGTAAATAAATTTTCAATTTGACTCCATGTGCTAAATTACACTAAATAGTTAGTTATACGTATTTAATATCTCACAATATCAATAAAATATAAATATTTATCAAATCAGATAGCGCTAATGCATCATTTATTGTTTTTCGTAAAAAAAAGAATAAAAAACCTACACAATGGTTAGTAAGCTTTTAAAATACTTAGGTATAATGTTATTCATTTAAACGTATGGAAGGAAAATATTTAAAATGGATCAACCCGTTAGTTTTTTTTCGTTACTTCAAACAGCACTTAGCGTAACTGCCCCAATATTTATCATAATTAGCTTAGGGATGTGGTTAACGTATATTAAATTTATAAATCAAGAATTCATTCGTGTAACGTCTAAACTCATTTTTAATATTGGTTTACCCGTTATGCTATTTACTAGTACCTCTACCCGAGACTTTTCTCAATTACTAAATATTAGCCACATAGCATTAGTTCTCATCACAACTCTGATTGTTTTTATAGCAGCTAGCTTTACTGCTAATAAATGCATTCAAGAAAAACAAGACAAAGGTGTTTTTGTTCAAGGGGCTTTTAGGGGTAACCTAATTATTATAGGTTTAGCTTTATGTGTAAGTGCGTACCCTGAAAAAGGCCTTGCTATTGCCGCACTTCCCACAGCGGTTATTATTATTGTTTATAACTTGTTATCAATATATACACTAAACGCGAGCTTACACCGACAAGGCTTTTCTCTCAAAAAAAATTTACAAGACATTATAAAAAACCCTCTTATTATTGGCATAATGTCTGGCCTATTCATTAATCTTATCGCGTTTCCTATACCTAAAGTATTAGTACAAACGAGTGATTATTTAACACAAATGACTTTACCTTTAGCACTATTATCTATTGGTGGCTCGTTAAATTTATTACAGTTAAAGCAAAATATTTCTCCGGCTATTATTGCAAGTTTATGGAAAGTAATACTCTGCCCGGTGGTGTTTATAATATTAGTGCTAATTTGGCCAATTGATCCTGTTGCTACCGGTGTGCTTTTTCTATTATTAGCCTCTCCTACTGCAGGAGCTAGCTTTATCATGGTAAAGGCGATGAAAGGAAATAGTGATTTAGCCGCAAAAATAATTATTATTTCAACCTTTATGTCACTATTTACCGTTACATTAGGCTTTGCATTGTTAGTATCTACAGGGCTGGTTAGCGTATAAGTTGGGTTTTGTTAAATAAGTAATTTAGCGACGCTGTTATTCAGCCGATGGAGTTGGTGCCAAAGAGTAAAATGGCCTGAATTTTAATTCAGGCCATTGAAGTTTAATGAACTAACTGGTGTGATTAAGAGCTTTAATAACCCCTCTAATTTCAGCTAAACCTTTTAAACGACCCAAACAAGAATAACCAGGGTTAGCCTTTTTATTAATATCATCTAATATTTGATGCCCATGATCAGGCCGAATGAATATCTCGTGATTATTAAGTTTTCCATCACGTGATTTCTCTTCTTTTAATAACGCCGAAATAATACCAACCATATCTACATCACTCGATAGGTGTTCAGCCTCATAAAATGAGCGCTGTTCATCTTCATCCCTAGTGACACCACGTAGATGAGCAAAATGAATACGAGCACCATATGTTTTTGCCATTACCGGTAAGTTATTATCAGGGCGACTTCCGTAAGTTCCTGCGCATAAGGTAATGCCATTAGCTGGGCTTGGCATAGCAGAAAATAGAATATCTAAATCTTCTGAAGTACAAATAATACGTGGTAAACCAAACATATCTCTAGGTGGATCATCAGGATGTATTGCAAGTTTCACCCCTAACTGTTCAGCTTTAGGTAATACTTGAGATAAAAATGAAAATAGATTTTTTCTTAGTACATCTTTGCTGATATCTTTATACGTTGCTAAAGTCGCTCTAAAATTATCTATGGTATAAGAGTCAGTCATTTTACCGGGTAAGCCCGCGATAATATTCTTTGTTAATAAAGCTTTGTCATCATTCGACATTGCTTCGAAAACATTTTTTGCTTGCGTTAACTCTTCAGCTGAATAATCAGCTTCAGCATTTTCACGTTGTAAAATATATAAATCAAACGCGGCAAATTTTTGTTGGTCAAATCTTAATGCGTATGCGCCATTAGGTAATTGAAATTTTAAATCGGTACGTGTCCAATCAATCACGGGCATAAAATTATAACAAATCGTTTTAATACCACATTTTGCTAGGTTTTCCATTGAGGCGATCCAAGCATCTACATAAGCTTGATTATTTTCACGCCCTAACTTAATGTCTTCGTGTACGGGAATACTTTCAACAACAGACCACACAAGAGCAGATTGACTATTATTGTCTTTTTCAATTAAGTCTTTATGCGTATTAATTTGATCTATAGGCCATACTTCACCAGCAGGTATCGCGTGTAAGGCACTTACAATATCTGTCGCTCCGGTTTGTTTAATATCAGCGATGGATACTGGGTCATTAGGACCAAACCATCTCCAAGCTTCACGCATTTAACATCTCCACATAATTAATATTACTTTCTGTACTTATTTAGCGTCTGTTGACCTTTACTGATGACTTTTACGGCAGTTTTTCTGTTATTTAGCATTGAGCTATGTACCGTAATTTCCTTAACGTTAATTGGCGCTAAAGGCTTGTGCTCCTGCAAAGTTCATTTATAAACTTACTTACGCCAAGTTATAGCTAAATATAACAAACACACCATTGGTAAGTCCAGTTTAGTTATTGGTAAGCCCAAAAAATAAAAAATAATCCAAAAAAATGAAAGGTACTGATATTAAAATCAATTACCTTTAATTTAAGGGCTATTTTAAAAAATTAGATTAATGATTAACTAGCGGAGGATAACATTCTAGAATTTCAACACGCGATTCAGAGCTAATAGTTACAACATCAACACCTGCTGGGCAGAAAAATCGATCGAACTTTTTAAGTATAAGCACTTCTTCTCCCACCTTAATACTACACTCGCCCATTACAACAATACCGATATAAAAGTCTTTTTCGACTTTGTTTACGGTTCCTGAAATGGTCGACCTTTTAACTCTGAATTTATCGGTAACGTTAGCATTGATCAACGTTTCTTGATAAGAATCATCATCATAGCGATGTTCCAATTTCGGTGCTTGAAAAAACTTAGTAATCGCTTGCGGTACCGACAATTGGCTGAAGTCGAATACATCCATACAAAAGTCTAGACCCCGCTTCATAAAACGAGCTTCTTCTGGCATGGTATAGCCCGATTTAGTAAATTCAAATCGTACCGCCCAGTCTGAAGGTTCCATAATTTCAACCATCAAAATGCCTTCACCAATAGCATGTGGCGAACCACCCGGTATAAACAAACAATCACCAGCTTTAACAGGAACTTTTTCAAAGCACGCTTCTATAGCGTCAATATTTTGTGTTTCTATCATGTGTTTAAACGCACTGCGTGATGGTGGATGTTGAAACCCTACATAAACATAGGGATCAGGTGTACCTTCTCTTACATCTAAAATGTAATAACCTTCTGCTTTACCGTGGTTACTGTTGAGGTGTTCTCGAGCGAATTCAGCAGAGGGATGAGCCTGAAAATGTAAACGAACTGAAGAATCTAAAAACTTTACCAGCAGCATAGGGTTTAAGTTGAATGCCTCTGTGTGCTGTTCACCCAAAAAGTAATGTGGATCTTGTGCAATCAATTCATCGAAACGTATGGTTTCATCACCGATAATTGCGTGTGATATACCTTCAACAATTTCTTTTCTATCTGGGTTTACTGCTTGTGTAGTTGACCCTATCCAGTCTTCAGGAAAGTGTGTATCTTCAGGAGTCAATTTGTTCTCCAGTTGATCTAAAACTTTACCACCGGTATAGCTACGCCATACACGATTTGGCGTAAAACGAACAAGTTTATTTTGATAATTCATTATTGGTCCATCTGTTTATTACATTCAAACTCAATTATTTTTATTAATAATTGAGTTTTTTAAGTACAACTAAGGGGTTTACGAAAAGCTTTTATTATCAAGCTCTAGCATCAACTAAAGCGTCTGTAATGTTGCGATAATGCCATTACAACTCATGTAACTCATGATCAAAGCAAAAACAAATATCATCGACAATATTACATTTGTTGTTGTTGAGAACTTATGTTCACCCATTAGTGAGGTTTTATTACCTACATAAGCAATACACGCCACTGTAGCTGGTAAAAGCAAAGCACCAAACGCCTGAGACCCAAGCATAATTGCTATAGGCTTAGCATGAAATATAGGTACGATTAAGCCTAAAGAAGAAATAACTAGGGCAATGATACGATAACTGGTTCTTTTAAGGTTAGATTTTCGTTGATGATAATCGTCTAAAAGCCAAGGGAGTAAGGCAACATTAGGAAACTGTGATGAGACTCCAGCGGCTATCAGTCCAATAGTAAATATGGCCACCGCAGAAGCCCCCGCCAAAGGCTCTAGTAGGTTTATCATTTGGGTAACGTTGACCAGAGTGATCCCTTTGATATACAAAGAACCGGCCGCTGCTGCCATAATAGACGTACTAACAATAAACATCAAAAACGCTGAAAACAATGCATCTCTATTTTGAGTTCTCATATCCGCCATAGACCAGCCGGCTTCTTTTACTAAGATAGTTCGTAAGATAAACAACCCGGAAAAAACCGTAGTACCAACCATGGAAGCTATCACCAAAAATGAATTATTATCTTCGCCAGTATCGGGTACATTAGGTATCATACCGTTGAGTATTTCCATCGCTGGGGGCATCAAAATAATAAAATTAATCAAAAAACATAACGACATAATGGCAACAAAAACAGCCAATACCTTTTCAAATATTTCTGTCTTACCAATTAAAAAAATGGCATAAACAAAAGTGATGAAAAATAGTGCAAAACTTAATTGCGATATACCTCCGTCAATAAAGTTCTTTGACCATTCATAACAAACATCGGCTAAAATTCCCATCACACCAATAACACTTCCGCATACCTGTGTAGTTAGCGCCACAATAAAAAGTATACTGACGGCCGGGTGAATATGTTTTCTAAAAGATTGTAATGCTGTTAAACCCGTTACTAAGGTAAATTTTCCAAATAATTGGATTAAAAAATAGGTAATCGCACACGAGATAAAAATAGTCCAAAGCAACGACATACCATAGTCTGCACCAGCTTTAGCCATTGCAGTAACGCTACCCGTACCTACCGTGAAGCCAAACAAAAATATCCCTGGCAATAGCGATTTAAAAAACGTTTGAAGGTTATTCATAGGAGTTATTACCTAAAGTTGGAGTAGCTAATAAAGTCATTTCTGTCACAGGAAGTGTAAAAGAATATATTGCCACATCAAAGAAACAGCGTTTATTAAAGGTATACTTATTATCGTTAGAGCTAGCCCATAATCGCTTCGTTATATTTAGCTTGCTGGTATTTATAATTTTTTTTACGTCGTTGCTTAATTTCATCAATTTTAATTTTATTTATATCATCAAGTACCGCAAGACTATAAACATACAACCAAATGATCAACCAATTTATCATATTGGTTGGGTCAATATTGACAACCAGACCACTCAAATAGAACTATTTAGTCTATAAAATACACGATATATATAATTTGAGAATATATAAAAACCTCTACCCCACTATCCGACGACGAAATAATTACCATAAAAATCAATAAACTAATAACACGCAACAACCACAAAGAATTATTTGGTAAGGCCGAATAAAGAGTGAAACCCATCAATCAAGCCATAAAACAAACCAAACACACATAACCAAATGTATTGACCTTTTATATTATTGTTGTAATTATCTAAATGTAAATGTTTATTGTAAATATGGTTGGTTTAGTCGTTTTATGTATAGCTACTGCTAAAATTAAAGATTTGTCTTTTTTAAAAAATATGAAGCGACATCATTAATACCTTACTTTGACCGTAATGGTTTTAATAAAAACAAATCAAACGCTGCGTCATAACTCCCTCTGTGATAGCAGTGTAATGATAGAAGCAAGCCATTATCTAGGAGCTGATAAAGCTCCTGGTTAATGGCTTTTTTTATGATTAAATCATTTTTAATTGAGCTTATTTGAACTTAAGAGATTTAGTTTATTTGATTAGTCAGATTTAATTTTGTCGAGCTGCTTTACTTTTGAATTGCCAGAAGCTGCTATTACCTAGCAAGGTTTGATGTCATATTAGAAAAAGATAATTTTATGAATAATGCATATGATGATAAATCGTTTAGAGGTTTTATTCGGGAAGAATTCATCTTTCGTTATAATATTTACAGGATTAATTCTCGCCCAATAAACTTAAGTCAAACTACGTGTTCTACCATATCTTTCTTTGCTTTTAAGCACTTGTTTACGAGCTGCTTCTACCGCTTCCACTTCAGTTGCTTGTAAAATACAGTCAATAACTCGCATTAAATGTGAACGCATTAATAAACGTGCAGATTGAGCATTGTGTGCTTTTAGAGCTTCGTATACTTCTCGGTGCTCATCAATAGACGGTTTAACACCTGTCGCTCGTACAGTTTGATACATACGCTTAGTAAGTGTAGATCTTTCACGTTCATCCCAAAGTTCTTCAATAATAGCGATAATGGCACTGTTATTAGTTGCTCTTGCAATGATCATATGAAACCTTTTATCAGCAGCTTCATGTGTGTCTATATTATTATTGTTTTCGCAAGCCATTTCTTTTAATGTTTCAGCCAGCTGAGCTAATTCTTCGTCGGTGATCATTGTGGCTGCTAAAGCGGCGGCTTCACCTTCAATCATAACCCTAGCTTCGGTTAACTCAAATGGACCTACGTCATTTGTAGAAAAACGACTTTTGCCTTTATCATTTTCAATAATATACACACCAGAGCCCATGCGTACTTCAACAAACCCTTCGAGTTCAAGCGCTACTACCGCTTCTCTAATTGTAGGACGACTTACTTCGAACATTGACGCTAACTCTCGTTCTGCCGGTAAACGCATGCCTGTTGTATATTGTTCAGATTCAATCAGTACGACTAATTTTTCAGCCACTTGTTGATAAAGACGTGGAAACTTTTCTGTTGATGATTTCATAAAATTTTATTCACTAGAAGGTAAAGTAACCTAACTGACCAATATACAAATGCAATTAACCATCTTATCGACCAGTAAACAATAAAGCAAAATATATTTATTACGGGTTTATCATTTATAAGTTATTTATTACGCTCAGTTCAAAACAAAATGGCATATTACAACCAAAACCTCATCAAAGAATTAAAACCTAAATTTTCCATTGCGCCTATTATCAGGATAAAAGCCAATAAGTACTCATAGTTAAATATCAAAAACACGTTAAGACATATCATCTGGTAAGTCCAAAAAAACCTATGTTCAACCAGATAAACAGTTATAAGAACTCGTAATCGTTCAGTTTTGGAGTTGTAGAACACCTTCAGAAGAGATGATAACGAATTAAAACTGGTAAGGCCGGTTGGTTTTGATCTATTATAAATACCTCTGATAATGCAGCTCACAGCATTTCAATTTTTAAAAATAACAACAGATAGTTTATGGGGCTACCCTCCTCCACAAACAAAATAATAACTCTCAAGACACAGACACAAGAGAACCGTATGAACTTATCGCTAAAGCCACTAACAAAAAGCACATTATCTGAAATAGATCCTGATCAGCTGGTTGCAATACCAACATACAATAGAGAAAATACCGAAATTGGCATTGTTCACCTTGGTCCTGGCGCCTTTCATCGAGCTCATCAAGCCGTTTATACCGAAAATGCAATGAAACTATCCGGTGGTCATTGGGGGATTTGCGGTGTTTCATTACGAAGTGCTACGGCACGCAATATTTTAGTTAAACAAGATAACCTATATACGTTAGCTATTTTAGACAAACAACTTAGCTATCAAATTATTGGCGCCATAAAAGAAGTATTAGTGGCGAGTGAACAAAGTGATGAAGTACTCGCGCGAATGACCGCGGTAAATACTAAGCTTATTACCTTAACCATTACCGAAAAAGGCTATTGCTTAGCAGCTAACGGGGCATTAGATTTACAGCACCCTGATATTCAGCATGATTTAGCTAATCCAACCAAACCAATAAGTGCTATTGGGTTTATAGTAGAGTCACTTAAACAAAGACAGCTAAAAGGTATTAAGGCCTTTAATGTACTAAGTTGCGATAACGTTTCAGGCAATGGTAATAAACTACGCCGCGCTGTTTTAGATTATGCCGAACAATTTGATACCCGCCTTAAAAGTTGGATAGCTGATCATGTTGCCTTTCCTAATGCGATGGTTGATAGCATTACCCCTAAAACTGAAAGTTATACCGTTGAATCGGTATCTAAAACTCTTGGTTTACAAGATAATTGGCCAATTCAACGAGAAGAGTTTAGCCAGTGGGTTATTGAAAACAACTGGCAAGGCGAACGTCCTGACTGGGAAAGTGTTGGGGTAATATTTACTGATGACGTGGAAGGGTTTGAAAAAGCGAAATTAAGGTTACTAAATTGTTTACATTCAACCCTAGCCTACGCGGGTTCTCTTGCAGGTTTTGAAACGGTTTTTGATGCAACGAGTGACAAAGGCTTTTATCAATTTATAACTCAGCTGACACGTGATGAAATTATTGGTTCGTTTGTTCCACCAAAAGAATTATCAGTAGAAACTTACGCGAATGACATCATCCAACGCTTTTTAAATCCTAATATTCGTCATTTATTAGCCCAAATAGCCTACGACGGATCACAAAAATTACAAATGAGAGTATTGCCGATTATTGAAGATAACATAGCGTTAGGACGCCCAACTAAGTTACTTTCTTTTTCATTAGCTTGCTGGTTTGAATTTATTTGTCGTGCCTTAAAAGAAGGTATAGTGATTAACGACCCTATGGCGGATAATTTTGCTTCCTTGCCTAAGTTGCTTAGTGACGATGTCCTTGAAGTAGTAGAAACCTTTTTAAGTATTGAGTCTATATTTGGCCAGTTTTTCAAAAGTAACACCTCATCTATAGTGCAATTAAAAAATCAATTAGTTGATAGTTTAACCGCTATACGTATTGGTGAAATAAAACAGATAAATACCGTTTTAGAACAACTCGATTCAGTCAAACCTTAGCGCTTTAGGTCTATTTTATCAGAGAGTCGGCTCTGCTTATTTAGTATTTAAATAACACAAAGGCTGGTTAATCACTACCAGCCTTTGTTCTGTTAGCTACCCTATAAAGCAATAAAATAGCGTTGTCACAAACCAAGCCTAACCTTTTGGTAACCACAAATAATATGCGTTGTGCTCATACCCAATAAAGATCATAATTCGCATCAATCGCGGTTGGTTGTACACCATTATTCCATTCACACCTGCTAATTGAGCATCGCTAAAAATACCGCAACGACTGTCATTCCAAACGTATGTAATACCAATCCCACTAACTATACCCGTTATATATTTAATAATTAAAGCAACTAGTTAATAAAGAAAATCCCTTGTATCAAGTAATTTTTTCTACCTATAAAATAGATCACTTAATTAATGGAACGGGTATAAGGTTTTGAACGATATTATCTGTCTAAAATAAAGATGTATTGTGAATATTGCATAATTCCGCATTAACACACCAAAACACTGAAAAAGTGATACTATTTCTTCCGTATTATAAAAGCACTTTGATCCGTCTCTTAACGTATTTATTATCACAATTGAGAAAACATTAAGCTGTACACAAATGAAAAAAAAACTAATTATTGATTATTGTTTTGCCGTAGCAGGCTGTATTAGCCTCGCTATTGGAGTTGTTATATTTTTAGGACAAAACCACATTGCGACTGGTGGGCCTCCGGGGATCGCCATATTATTAAATCACTTATTTGGACTTAGTATAGGAACGGTGATTTTATTAGTTAACTTACCCTTGTTACTACTCGGCTATAAAAACTTTGGCAAAAAATACATTTTTAGAACCTTAACGATGATTATTTTAACCGCTATATTTACCGATTTAGCATCAGCTATGTTTCCTGATTATGTAGTATCGAGCGATCAATTATTAAACTCAATATTTGGCGGTGTTTTTGTTGGTTGCGGACTAGGCTTTATGTTTAGAAGTGGTGGTTCTGCTGGTGGCTGGAGTATTTTAGCTCAAATACTAAGTAATATAACTCATATCCCAGTTGGTAAAATGTTATTTATACTTGATGGGATAGTAATAATAGGCTCTGTGCTGGTATTCCGTAACATAGAATCTGCCCTCTATGGCTCTATCGGGATATACGTTTCAAGCAAGATAATTGATATTATTGTTGTCGGTAACGTTAATATTAAATCGGTTCATATTTCTTGTAAAAGCGCGAAAGAATTGATCCCCTTACTCAATGAAGAGTTTAGTTCGCCAGGAACTATTATTGAGTGTAAGCAATATGGTAGTTTAGAGAAGAAAGACCTTATTTTTATCGCTATTCCGCAAGCAAAGGTCTATAAGCTTAAGAAAATAATTAACAAGCAAGACCCTGACTCTTACATGATAGTCACTGACGCTACAGTTCTTACTTATCAATAATCATAGTGTGTCACCACCATGATTTAAAGCCACAGGCATAAAGTCCTATAAATGATTATAGGACTCTTAGTTAAACCTACGTTTCAAATGACTCCCTTGTGACATAATTCATTTAGGTTATAAATTTAATCAAACTCTTCATGCTGTGGTAAAGAATCGGTTATTTCAAACCATTGCGCTTTACTTCCAACATAAACATGCCGAGCAGCTTTTACTTTTGGATCATCATCTAGCGTACCTAAAGGAAATCCAAGAATATCAGGCGCATTATCAAACTTTGTAAACAAGCTAGAGCCACACTCAGAACAGAAACTTTTATATTCCCCCTCTGAAGATTCATACAATTTAATGTACTGCGCACCAGTTAATGTATTCCAATCTTTTGTCGCAACTTTCGCTCGGGTTCTAAAAGCAGAAGCATGTAGTTTACGGCACATCGAACAATGGCAATTAAGTACATCCGTTAATTCCCCAGTTATTTCGTACTTCACTTTTTTACACAAACAACTACCTTTTAAACTCATGGTTAACTCCTGATTGATTTACGTGTGATACAGCCATTGAATTACTAATAATCCCCCTCATATATCTATTTATCTAAGGAGTGATTATTCTCATGTGGCGTAAATTAACTGTATTGTTATTTTTAATGATTTTAGCTCAAACAGCTAATGCCTTGCCGATCTCTCAAACTAATTCTCAATCTTTAGAGAGCAGTTCTACTTTATTAATTGAACTACAAAATACTTCAGTGTTTGATAATGATGAGTCAGAAGATTTATTTAATTTACCAAGATTAAACAGACTCAGTCCTTCATTATTTTCTGCCGAATTACAAACTACACCAAACTATGCTTTAGTTATAGAGTTTTTCAAAAGTAAACTTTCAGCTGGGTTATTCAAAAATTTAGCGAACCCTCCTGAAGTAATTCTTTGGTTTGAACAAGCTAGTCATAGTACACATTCATCTCGCCTTTCTGGTTGGAAAGATGGAAATTCTTTGTATTCCTCTCGTGTTACTTATCACTCTTAATTCATCTACTTGGTGTACCAACTAAAGTTTCAAGCTTGTTGCGCCATAAAAATATAAAAAACGTTTTCGTACTGATACTTATCAGTGACTTACTTACCATAAATTCTATGCGTTTATTCCGCTATGGCTATTTATGATGATTTTTATAGAGATTTTATGATGAATTCACAAAAACAATGGCAAAACTTAGCCATTATATTCGTACTAGTGTGCTTACTCGTTAGCGCATTACCCAATTTATATTCCAACTCGGTAAATGTTCAATTAACACCAAATAACATTGCCAATTTTCAGCACGACAAGGTCGTAACACCACAATCTATTAATAAAGTGTTATCTGAACATAACCTTTCAGTAGATCAAATTAGAGCGTCTTCAAATAATACACTAATTACCTTAAAAACCAGATCGGACCAACATGCTGTTGAGCAGCTATTAACTAAAGAGTTTGGTAATAATTATTCAATTAATAGCACCTTTGATAATAATGCTCCTGATTGGCTTAAGTCGTTGGGCGGAAAACCTATAAAGTTAGGGCTAGATCTTAGCGGCGGTGTACTATTTGTACTTGATGTAGATACCGAAAAGGCATTGTCAGACCGACTTAAAAGCATAGCCCTAGACATTAAGTCTCTAGCCATAGAAAAACGTATTCGTTTAAGTAAAGTCGTTCACCCTACCCCTTATTCTATAACTTTCAGTTTTTCCACTCCTACATCATTAACAAGCGATGAATTATTAACACAGATCATGAAAAACTATCCTGAGTTAGCCCGAACAAAACAGGCACAATCTCAAATAACCCTATCTTATTCACCACAAGAACAAGCTATATATCGTCAAGAAACCATGAAACAAACACTTAAAACCATGAGGGGCCGAATAGAACAATTAGGGATCACAGAGGCGGTAACGCAAAAACAAGGCAACAACAGAATTCGCATTGAGCTTCCAGGAGTGCATAACCCAGAAGAAGCTAAAAGGATTATTGGCGCTACGGCATCGTTAGATTTTTATCAATTAGCCGTAAATTCTAAACCTGCTGGCATTATTCAAATGACTGACGACAATGGTCGAAAATTAAAACTTAATAGCAAAGTTGTTTTTTCGGGTAGTCATATTAAAAACGCTCGGGCAGGTAAGGATGAAATGGGATTACCATTGGTAAACCTAACACTAGACAGTATAGGCGGAAAAAAGATGTCTGCCTTTTCAAAAAAAAATGTCGGCAAACCTATGGTTAGCGTGTTTTCAGAGTATTATCGAAATAGTCACGATGAAACAGTTAAAAAAAGCAAAGTGATAAATGTCGCCACCATTCAACAACAGCTAGGAGCACAATTTAGCATTACCAATATGTCTAACCCGCAAGCAGCGCAAGATTTAGCATTAATATTACGTGCAGGTTCATTAACTGCTCCTGTAACTATTGTAAAACAGCGTAGCATTGAAGCAACGCTTGGCGCCGACAACATAGAAAACGGTATTAAGGCCTTAACTATAGGTATTTCTTTTACATTATTGTTCATGGTGTTTTGGTATCGCGCTTTAGGTGTAATAGCTAACGTAGCTTTAGCGTTAAATTTAGTAAGCTTGCTTGGCTTAATGTCATTACTTCCTGGTGCTGTTCTCACCCTTCCCGGTATAGCTGGATTAGTTTTAACCGTTGGTATGGCTGTCGACACAAATGTGCTGATTTTTGAAAGGATAAAGGAAGAGCTAAAACGTGGCCGCAAGGTTATTTCAGCTATTGAAAATGGTTATAAAAGTGCATTTTCAACAATTTTAGATGCCAATATTACCACCATGATCACAGGTATCATTTTATACTCCATTGGTTATGGGCCAGTTAAAGGTTTTGCCCTAATTTTATGTTTAGGAATATTAACCAGTATGTTTACCGGAGTGTTTGTATCAAAGGCATTAACCAATCTATCCATCCGTGAAAATAAATCTCAATTGCTTGGAGTTAAGTTATGAATAACTTATTTTTAAATCAAACCGAGCTACTCAGTAAATGTAGATTAATTGGTTTATGCTTCGGTGCGGTGCTTATACTGTTTTCTTTATTGGGATTGTTGAGCAACGGACTTAATCTTGGCTTAGATTTTACTGGTGGATATCTGACAGAGTTCTCTACTGAACAACCTATAATTAGACATGAAATGGATACCTTGTTAGCGGCTTATTTACCTGATTCATTTCAATTATCTACTGCGGAAAATGGTACCCATTGGAGCGTTCAACAAGCAGATAATAATTTTAGTCTAAAAGGGAAATATTGGCTGAATGATTTTTCGCTGCAAAGTGGCTTATCGATAACACCTCTAGATGCCCTTTATATTGGTAGCCAAGTAGGTGATGAGTTAATTAATCAAGGTGGTTTAGCGTTATTAACCGCTGTAATAGTTATATTACTTTACTTATCTTTAAGGTTTGAATGGCGATTAGCAGCAGGCTCGGTAATTGCCCTTTTTCATGATGTTATTATTGTACTTGGAATTTTCGCGTGGTTTGAAATTTCATTCGATTTAACCATTTTAGCAAGTTTACTCGCCATTATTGGTTATTCACTTAATGATTCGATTATTGTTGGTGATAAAATACGAGAGATAATGAAAAGGAATAAAGAAAACGATATCGATACAGTTATAAACCTAGCGATAAAAGCAACTATTGTTCGAACATGTATTACATCGGGAACCACTCTTGCGACAATTATAGCGATATGGTGTTTTGCAGGGGAATCATTATCCGGCTTTTCTATTGCTCTTTTTTCTGGTGTATTAGTTGGTACGTTTTCATCTATCGCTATTTCAGCAACAGTTCCACAAATACTTGGGTTAACAGCTGATTACTATCAACAAAAAGAACAAGAAGTTTGTCAATTGCCCTAAAGGATAAGACTTAAAAAAAAGCCCGTACACAAGTACAGGCTTTCATATAATTAAGTAATGTAACTCCCCTATTTCAGGTGAGCTTACATCTCAAGCTTAACCTCTACGAGCAGCTACTGCATTGCTAA
>Ga0209291_1001878_pt1 | contig 17920 bp, 18 predicted proteins | sample GOMGulsemesocosm_FD_184633 | JGI IMG/M metagenome (GOLD analysis project Ga0209291, IMG submission 184633) | Methane-oxidizing microbial communities from mesocosms in the Gulf of Mexico - GOM9B Gulf of Mexico (SPAdes) (version 2) | ecosystem: Environmental > Aquatic > Marine > Cold seeps...
CTTGCTCATCCCTTCGAATAAGTACATGGCGTCATTAGGACAAGGAACCACCACAGCACCTTGTTCGTGGGCAGCGCGTATTATAAAGAGAAATGAGCGAAATTTCACCTATATTTTAAAAAAAATAGGATTAATCTCAAAAAACATCGAATAAGACCAAGAAAATGACTGAAATTAAGATTATTTCCGCAATTTAACTTGATGCACTTGATGATTTTGGCCTTTAGTTAGAATGAGGTTAGCACGTTCTCGCGTTGGTAAGATATTTTCTACTAAGTTTTTGCCATTAATTGTACGCCAAATGTTCAATGCCACATCTTTTGCTTCACCCTCACCCAGTTTGGCGTAATGATGGAAATATGAACTTGAATCAGTAAAAGCACTTTCTCGTAGCTGCAAGAAACGTTGCACATACCAGTTCTCGAGGTTTGCAGTCTCTGCATCCACATAAATAGAAAAATCGACAAAATCAGAAACAAATACTCGATGCGGATCATTAGGGTATTCTAATCCCGACTGTAAGACATTTAAACCTTCCAGAATAACGATATCAGGCTGTTCAACAACCATTTCTTGGTCTGTTTCTATATCATAAGAAAAATGTGAATAAACGGGTGCCGTAACACGGCCATGACCCGACTTAATATCAGCAACAAATTTCACTAGGGCATTAATGTCATAACTTTCAGGAAAGCCTTTACGCTTCATCAAACCATGCTCTTTTAAATGCGCATTTGGATAAAGAAAGCCATCAGTGGTGATTAACGCGACCTTCGGATGTTCGCTCCAGCATTGTAATAATGCTTGCAAAATTCTGGCTGTGGTACTTTTACCGACAGCAACACTCCCCGCGAGACTAATAATATAGGGTACTTTAGCCACTTTACGACCCAAGAATTGATCGCGAACAAGGCGGCGTTGAATTCGATTCGTGACATATAAGTTAAGCAAACGTGACAACGGCAGGTAAATATCACACACTTCTTCAATAGAAACACGTTCGTTAATACCTTGTAACTGCTTTAACTCTAGAGCTGATAAGGTCAAAGGTACTGACTCTCTAAGTTCAGCCCAATATTCCCTGTCAAACACTTGGTATGGTGAGTAATTCATTAAACTAAAAGCCTACTTAATGCCATGATAATCACTTGCTTCATCTATCTAGAAGCAAGCCTTTGCAATGGATCTAATGACGTAATAACACTATTAACGTCACTTTCTCAGTCCATGTCCGCCGAAACAATAGCCTATATACTCACCGTAACTCAATCAATAAATACGTTTATTACAGTATTTATTTTACTAACGCGCACAAAAACTACCTACTTAGTGCTAAAAGTAGGCGTGTTTTCGTCGTTGTTAGCCTAAGGTAAATGTTCACGCGCCAAATATTCATGAGATTGCATTTCTTGTAAGCGTGATAAACAACGGCGAAATTCAAAATCGAGTAAACCAGTACTATACAAGGCTGACATTTCAAACTCGGCCGAAATAATTAGGGTAACGTTACGCTCATAAAACTCATCTACCATCGCAATAAAGCGACGAGCAATATCATCCCTTAGTCGCCCCATTTGTTTCACATTGGCTAATAATACGGTGTGATAAATACGGGAGATCTCCATGTAATCAACCTGACTACGCGGCCCTCCACATAACTCCGCAAAATCAATCATCAACACACTATCCGCTTCTGCTAACGTGGGTATTTGACGGTTTTCAATTTCTATCGACTGATTATACTGGCGGGGATCACAAGATAATTGTTGAAAGTATTGGTCTAAATTTTTCTGAGCCACGCCATCTAATGGAAAATGATAAATTTCAGCTTGCTCTAAGGTACGTAACCGATAATCAACACCACTATCCACATTAATAATGTCACAATTTTGATTAATCAAATGAATCGCAGGTAAAAACCGCGCACGCTGCAAGCCGTTACGGTAAAGCTCGTCAGGAATAATGTTTGATGTGGCAACCAAGATAACTTGATGAGAAAATAATTCTTCAAATAATGTGCCTAAAATCATCGCATCAGTAATATCCGAGACAAAAAATTCATCAAAACAAATGACACGAGTTTCGTTAGCTAGCTTCTTTGCGATCACTTTCAATGGATCTTTTTGTTGCGCTAATCCTTTCAGCTCTTGATGGATTCGATGCATAAAACGATGAAAGTGAATACGAGTTTTATTTTCGAACGGGAGACAATCGTAGAAAGTATCAACTAAATAGGTCTTACCTCTTCCTACCCCTCCCCAAAAATAAATACCTTTAACTGGATTCATTAGCGTCGGTGCAGGCTTTGATCTTAACCCTTTCAACTTGGCTAAGAAACTGCGTTTGACGGATTTGTCTGGCACCGCTAACAATTCATCAAACAGCCGCTGTAATGCGATTACAGCATTCTCTTGTGCCGCATCAAACATAAAGTCAGGGCGCTTTAAATCAAGCTGATATTTTTCTATTGGGGTCATTATAATTGCTAATCCTTTACTGTTTTTAACGCCTTGCTCACCACGCATTAATATTAATCAATGCTACCATGTTGTATTCTTTTGAAATACACTATTTTAAAACTAAGGAGCTTATATTAGAGTATCAGAATGAGTGTCCCGTATTAGTAGAATACAAATTACCATTTAACGAGGTGTATATGCCCTATCTTGAAATATTAATTAGTTTGGTTATCGGTATTATTATCGGTTTTTCTATTGCAAAGATGACCAACACAAAAGATCAAACAGGTAAGTTTAAGGGTAAGCTACTGGCCAAAGAAGCTGAAATTGAACAATACAAACATGATGTGAATGAACACTTCACCAGCACCGAAGCATTATTAATGAAATTGTCTGATACCTATGTAGAAATGCAACAGCATTTAGCCAGCAACGCCAAACACTTATTAGATAATGTTGCCGTTAAAGATATTCCTTTTCAAACCAAAGAAGTCGTAGACCCTGCAGAACCGATAGAAGGGCAACCAAAGGATTATTCAAGTACGAGTTCAGGGTTACTGAACAAATAACTTGAACTTTTAGCTTTTAACTACACCTAACTGTTTATGCTTCTAATTTTTAAAGGCTTAAACTGTTATGAAACCTAAATTACACTTCAAAACACTCACTGCTTTAGCATTAAGTACAGCAATGGGGTTAGCAAGTTTACCTGCAACAGCAGCTTTCCCTCCCGCTGTTGCAGGACAAGCCTTACCCAGTCTTGCGCCGATATTAGAACAAGTCACCCCTGCCGTCGTAAATATCTCCGTATCTGGAACTAAGGTATCTCAACAGCGTATCCCAGAAGCATTTCGCTATTTTTTTGGCCCTGATGGCCCAGGCTCTCAACAACAAACTCAACCTTTTCAAGGTCTAGGTTCTGGTGTAATCATCGATGCCAAACAAGGTTACATCCTCACCAACAATCATGTGATTGCTGATGCCGATGAGATCCAAGTTATGCTGAAAGATGGCCATGAATATGATGCCAAACTCATCGGTGCGGATAAAAGCAGTGACATTGCCCTATTGCAAATTAAAGCAAAAAACTTAACCGAGATTAAATTCGCCGATTCGGATAAATTACGCGTCGGTGATTTCACAATAGCCATTGGTAACCCCTTTGGTTTAGGCCAAACAGTGACATCTGGTATTGTCAGTGCTTTAGGTCGAACTGGGCTCCAATTAGAAAATCTAGAAAACTTCATCCAAACCGATGCTGCAATTAACAGCGGTAACTCCGGCGGAGCATTAATTAATTTACGCGGTGAGTTAATCGGTATTAACACTGCGATATTAGGGCCAAATGGCGGTAACGTCGGTATCGGTTTTGCGATACCCGCCAACATGGCTAACAATCTGGTACAGCAAATTATTGAACATGGCGAAGTTCGCCGTGGCGTATTAGGTGTTACAGGCCAAGAATTAACTGCAGATCTGGCTAAGGCGTTTGATATTGATGTGCAATATGGCGCATTCATTAACCAAGTCACTCCCAACTCTGCAGCTGAAGAGGCTGGCTTAATGGCCGGTGACATAATTGTCAGTGTTAATAACAACAAGATCCGTAGTTTCAGTGAGTTAAGAGCTAGGATTGGAACATTAGGTGCTGATAAAAAAATCACTTTAGGCGTAATCAGAGATGATAAAGAAAAACGTCTCATCGCAACATTAAAGCCCGCTGACAATAATATCGCAAATGCCAGTAACCTACATCCAGGGCTTGAAGGCGCTGCATTAGTTAGTACTGACAACAATCAAGGTGTGCGAATTGAGAAAGTAGAACCCCGCTCAATAGCCGCGATATCGGGCTTGGAGGAAGGTGACATTATTATTGGTGTTAACAAGCATAAAGTGAAAAATTTAGTCCAGTTACGTAAGTTACTCAGTGAGGATAAAGCCACACTGGCACTTAATATCAACCGTGGTAACCAGCATTTGTTCTTAGTGTTGCGCTAGCACTTACAGCACTTTATAAGTAATTTTCTACATTCTCCTAGAAAGAGATGCTATTCTCTACGTTGCTATTTTTGATGGGTAACGTAGGGATATCTCAGTGCAAGGTTTGTTGTCATATATTTCAAAAAGTATCTTACTCGGTATCGTTGTCGCAACGATATTGCTTTTAGCATTACCACAATTAAAAAATAAACAAGGTTTAGCACTCACTCAACCATTTTCACTCGGCCTTAATGAGCAAATGAGTTTTTCTGCCGCCGTTAAACGCGCTGCGCCTTCAGTTGTCAATATTTATACACGCACCTACCAAAAATCAACCATTAATAGTAAGCCGACATTACGTCCGCAAAGTCTTGGCTCTGGCGTGATCATGAATAAGAAGGGTTATTTACTCACAAACTATCACGTTATTGCCAATGCAGATCAAATAATTGTTGCGCTCCAAGACGGACGGTTTTTTACCGCCGAGTTAATTGGTTTTGATAAATATACCGACCTTGCAGTGTTAAACATCGATGCCAAGAATTTACCCAGTATCCCACAAAGTAAACATGAACAGACCAATATTGGTGATGTGGTACTCGCCATTGGTAACCCATACAACTTAGGGCAAACTATCACCCAAGGTATTATTAGTGCCCGTGGTCGTATTGGAATGAGCACCACTGGCCATCAGAATTTCTTACAAACGGACGCCGCAATTAACGAAGGTAACTCGGGTGGTGCGCTTGTAAATAGTCTAGGTGAATTAGTGGGCATTAATACGGCATCATTCCAATTGGCCGAAAATGTTGAAACCATGGGTATCAGCTTTGCGATCCCCTACCCGCTCGCGGTTAAAATTATGGATGCATTGATTGCCAATGGTCGCGTGATCCGTGGTTATATAGGTATTGAAGGTACGTCAATAAATGCTGTTATGGCTAAATTACTCGGCTTGGAAGCCAACCAAGGTATTGTCATACAAAATACCGCACCAAACTCGCCAGCAGAGAAAGCCGGGTTAATCGCGGGTGATGTGGTAATCAAATTCAATGGTACTGAAATTGATAATGTAATCTGGTTAATGGATGTGGTAGCGGAGCAACGTCCTGGCTCAAAAATTAACTTAACGGTAATACGAGACGGTAAGCAGTTTGATATCTCAGTCAAGCTAGGTGAACTACAAGCACTACAGCCATAACACAACACGTAGATACAAAAAGGGCGCATATCAATGCGCCCTTTTTATTTATTATACTGTCAGAGGAATATTAACCTTTAATACGCGTAATATTACCGCCTAAGCCTTGTAGCTTATCTTCAATAAACTCATAACCACGGTCAATGTGATAAATACGCTCAACCGTTGTTTCACCTTTCGCGAGGAAACCAGCGATAACAAGACTTGCAGACGCGCGTAAGTCTGTTGCCATCACTTGTGCGCCAGTTAAACTCTCTGTATCACGGCAGATAGCCGTATTACCTTCCAGTTCAATGTCTGCGCCCATACGCGCTAATTCAGGCACGTGCATGAAACGGTTTTCAAAAATCGTTTCAATGATAGTTGAAGTACCTTTCGCCACTGTATTTAATACCGTGAACTGTGCTTGCATATCTGTTGGAAAACCAGGGTAAGGCACAGTCTTGATATTTACCGTTTTTAATTCACGACCTTGCATATCAAGCGTGATCCAATCATCACCAGTCTCAACCGTAGCACCCGCTTCTTCAAGCTTTAGCAATACAGCATCTAGTAATGAAGGGTCTGTTTTATGGCATTTAATTTTACCACCAGTGACAGCCGCAGCAACAAGGAAAGTACCCGTTTCGATACGATCAGGTTGCACTGTATATGTACCACCATGAAGCGCTTCAACACCTTCAATGGTTAATACGTCAGAACCAATACCACTAATCTTAGCACCAAGTGAATTCAAGAAGTTAGCTAGATCAACCACTTCAGGTTCTCTTGCTGCATTCTCAATAGAGGTGATCCCGTCAGCAAGTACTGCTGCCATTAATAGATTTTCAGTACCTGTTACACTGACCATATCCATTAAGATACGCGCACCTTTTAAACGACCATCAACGCGGGCTTTAATGTAGCCTTCTTCAACGCGAATGTCCGCTTGCATCATCTCTAAACCATGAATATGTAGATTCACAGGACGAGCGCCGATTGCACAACCACCAGGTAAAGACACATCCGCAGTCGAAAATTTAGCCGTCAAAGGACCTAATGCTAAGATCGATGCTCGCATCGTTTTAACTAATTCATAAGGGGCTTTTTGACAATTAACAGAGCCAGCAGTAATAACAACATCACCTTCTGCGTTGCGTTCAGCCTGTGCACCAAGCTCACGTAACAATTGCAGCGTGGTCTTAATATCTCTTAATTCAGGAACATTCTTAAGAGTGATCGTTTCATCACTTAGCAATGTGGCAAATAAAATCGGCAGTGCAGCATTTTTAGCACCCGAAATAGTCACATCGCCATTTAACTGACAAGGACCTTTAATTAAAAACTTATCCATTCTAATCCAGCCTAAGAAGGTAATATGAATTTACGTTCGCGAATCCATTCTTCAGGTGTGTATGCCTTGATGGATAACGCATGAATACTATTTGATGCAATCTGCTCTTTTAATGGTGCATAAATAGCTTGTTGTTTTTTTACACGGTTCATACCGACAAACATCTCGGCGACAGCGATAACTTCATAATGGCTGCCTTCACCTTTAACGTGTAATTCCTGGAACGTATATTCATTCTCCAGCAATGTTTGTAATTCTTTAATATCCATAATACTTAAATCCCATGATGTCGCCATTCTAAGCGTAGTTAAAACCGTACATGCCGCTAGCGTTATTGTAATAGACCCTTAACTGCACGTTTAGTTTTAAGTGAATGGCAATCTAGCTGAAAGAATTGCGCTTAAAACTAAAGTATTAAAATAGCCCAGTATTCTAAAAGTAATCGGTATAATACACAATCATAAAAGCATAACTATGTGATGATTTTTCCCCTTCAATCTTGAATACTAAACAAGATTTAACAATTTACCTTTTCTTTCAGTGCAAAAAGACCGAAAATAGTGTTCTTACTTATTCAATTTTTAAACTGTGCCGATGTTAACTACAAATATTATTATTTTAATTCTTGGATTTATTGGCCTGGTAATCAGTGCCGATAAATTCGTCTATGGTGCCGCAGGACTAGCGAGAAACTTAGGTATTTCACCACTGGTTATTGGCCTGACAATTGTCGCGATGGGTTCGTCCGCGCCAGAAATGATGGTCGCTGTATCGGCATCACTTAATGGTTCACCCAACACTGCTATTGGTAATGCGATTGGTTCTAACATTACCAACATCACCTTAGTATTAGGTATCACCGCGTTAATAAAACCACTGCTCGTAGGCTCAGCAACGATCCGTCGTGAGATCCCGATGGTATTAATTACCACACTACTGGCGGGTGTTGTACTATGGGATTTAAAACTGGAAATGTACGAAGGCGTGATTTTATTATTACTCTTCTTCATTACTATCATCACCTTAACTATCCTAGCATTAAAACGTCCAAGTAATGATCCGCTTATCCAAGAACATAGTGATGACGTACCTGAAGGTGTGCCAACCTGGAAAGCGGTTGCTTGGTTAGTCTTCGGCATGATTGCATTACCTGTCAGTTCACATTTTCTTGTAGATTCTGCCGTTGTTATTGCACAGTATTTTGGCATGAGTGATTTAGTGATCGGCCTAACTATTATTGCTATTGGAACTAGCTTACCTGAACTCGCCGCATCCGTAACTGGTGTACTTAAAGGTGAAGATGATCTTGCTATTGGTAATATCATTGGTTCTAATATATTCAATATCTTAGCTGTATTATCACTACCAGGTATTTTAGCTCCAGGCATGATTGACCCGGCGATTATTAGTCGTGATTTCTATTATATGCTTGGCGCAACTATGTTAATGCTGGTGATGGCAATGGGCTTTAGAGGCCGTCCAGGACGTATTACTCGTGTTGAAGGTGCCATTTTACTCGCTGGTTTTGTAGCGTATCAATTCATTGTATTTAGTAGCATTTAACATTGTTTAGTCTAAGTATTAAACAATATTTTCATTAGGGAGTAACCATGTCGAGTCAGTTTAACTATTGCCAAAGCGCGCTTAATGTCATTAACACGGAAGCGGCAGCGATTTCTCAATTAAGCCAATATATTGATGCCACGTTTACCGAGACTTGTGAATTATTAATCGAATGTAAAGGTAAAGTCATTGTGACAGGCATGGGTAAATCAGGTCATATCGCCAATAAAATTGCCGCGACATTAGCCAGTACCGGAACCCCTGCTTTCTTTGTGCATCCAGCCGAAGCAAGCCATGGTGATCTTGGTATGATTGAACGTGGTGATGTGGTTATTGCGTTATCTAATTCAGGTGAATCAGATGAAATTTTAGCGTTATACCCAGTACTTAAACGTTTAAGTATTCCCATTATTGCGATGACAAGTAATGATAATTCAACCATGGCGCGCGAAGCAAAAATTAGTTTATGTATTAAAGTTGATAAAGAAGCTTGCCCGTTGGGATTAGCACCTACATCGAGTACTACTGCAAGCCTAGTGATGGGTGATGCTATCGCTGTAGCCTTACTTGAAGCAAAAGGGTTTACCGCTGATGATTTTGCACTCTCTCATCCCGGCGGTAGCTTAGGGAGAAAATTATTATTACGTATTTCAGACATTATGCATAAAGGTAACGACGTACCAAGCGTACAACAAACCGAGACAATCTCTGATGCGCTATTAGAAGTCTCTAGCAAAGGGCTTGGTATGACAGCGGTTAATAACGGGTCTAAGCTGGTTGGTATTTTCACGGATGGTGATTTACGCCGTATCCTTGATGCACGTATAGATATTCACCAAACCCCAATCAGTGAAGTAATGACACAAAGATGTGTTACTATTAATAGACATATCTTAGCTGCAGAAGCCCTTGCAGTCATGGAAAACAAAAAAGTTAACGGCTTAATTGTCGTCAATGAACAACAAGAGCCCGTCGGCGCCTTCAACATGCATGACTTACTACGCGCAGGTGTACTATAAAATGATCAATACATTATACGGTCCAATCCCACAAGACATCTTAACCAAAGCAAAAACATTAAAACTACTCATTTGTGATATAGATGGTGTTTTTTCTGACGGCCGCGTGTACATGGGAAACGACGGTGAAGAACTAAAAGCCTTTCACACTCGCGATGGTTTTGGCGTAAAATCACTCCTTAATGCCGATATCGAAGTTGCTGTGATCACTGGCCGTCAATCGACAATTGTTGCTAACCGTATGCAAGGTTTAGGTGTTAAGCATATCTATCAAGGCCAAGACAACAAAGTGATCGCATTTAATATGCTGCTCGAAGAACTAAAAATATCGCCAGAGCATGTGGCTTATATTGGTGATGACGTCATTGATTTACCAGTAATGAATCTTTGTGGACTCAGTGTTGCCGTTGCCGATGCCCACCCGCTTGTTAAAAAAAGTGCTGACTTTAGCACCTCTATTCGTGGTGGCTTTGGTGCAGTAAGAGAATTAGCAGATCTAATCCTATTGGCCAAAGGGATCTTAGACCAAGCACAGGGCACCTCTGTATGAGTCGCCAAAACATAGGAATTGTGATTCTCTTTCTTTGTGCACTTGGTATTTGGCGTTTTTTTTCGCCTGATGACGAGTCTGCAACGGCACAGTCAACCAAATATCAGCCTGATTTCACCGCTCAAATACTACGTAGCGTTGAGTTTAGTATCGATGGAAAAATTATACGTCGCATTTTTGCAGATAGCATGGAGCATTATGGTGAGTTAGGCATGACAATGTTTACTAACCCCGTTATTATTATTTATGATGAAAATGCGCAAGCGACATGGAAGATCAAAGCAAAAGAAGGTAACTTCAGTAGTGACGATGTGGCAACACTACGAAACGATGTTGTCATCAAGAATATGAAAAAAAATGATTATATTGATGCCATTACTACCAGTTATTTACAATTAGAGCTTGCCGAAAATTTGGTGCATAGCGATCAGTTAATTACCATTTCAGGGGACTTATTTCATCAAACAGGTGTCGGACTTGAAGGTGATTTAAAGCAAGAATACATGACTATCCTTAAGCAAGTTGAAGCGATTTATACTAATGATGAAAAAATATAAAGTTTTACTATTAACATTATTCATGAGTAATTCAGCCCTCGCATTAGAGTCTGATTTTACAGAGAATGTAGTCGTTAATGCCAAACGTCAAGAAGTGTTTATTAAAGAGAACCGAGTCATATTTTATGATAGTGTCGTGGTGACTCAAGGGACGACATTAATTCATGCCGATAAACTCACGGTCTTAAGCTCTGGCGAAAAAGGCACAGAAGTAATGATTGCCATAGGGTCGCCAGCCACTTTTTATCAAGAGCTTGATGACGGTAAGAAAATTAATGGCGAAGCAGATGAGATCCGCTACGAGCTAGGTAAAAAACGCTTAATCTTGTCAAAAAATGCACATTTACGCCAAGCTGATAGCGAAGTTAAAAGTGACAAGATTATCTACCAAATTGACAAACAAGAAATGATAGCCGAAAGCGGCAAGCATGAATCTGATCGAGTGATCACTATTTTCACTCCTGAAGACAACAAAACTAATTAGAGTAGATGAATTCATATGGCACGTTTAAAAGTATCACACTTAGCAAAAAGTTATAACAAACGAAAAGTTGTGTCAGATGTGAGTCTCGAAGTTGAATCAGGCCAAATTGTTGGTTTACTCGGGCCTAATGGCGCAGGTAAAACCACCACCTTTTATATGGTAGTTGGCTTGGTTAAGCGAGATCATGGACAAATCTTCATTGATGACCAAGAATTAACGCATGAGCCAATGCATATTCGTGCACAACAAGGTATTGGTTACTTACCCCAAGAAGCGTCTATTTTTCGTCGTTTATCGGTAACGAAAAATATCATGGCAATCTTAGAGTTACGAACTGAACTCACGCGTTTCGAACGTGAAGAAAAGTTAGAAGAATTATTAGAAGAGTTCCATATCACCCATATTCGCGATAGTTTAGGCATGAGCTTATCGGGTGGTGAACGCCGCCGTGTTGAGATTGCCCGCGCGCTTGCGGCAGATCCAAAGTTTATTTTATTAGATGAACCTTTTGCTGGCGTTGATCCAATCTCGGTAGGTGATATTAAAAAAATTATTCAACATCTGCGCGATCGTGGTTTAGGGGTATTAATTACCGACCATAACGTACGTGAGACACTCGATGTATGTGAACACTCTTATATTGTGAGCCATGGACATTTGATCGCATCTGGTACTTCTGAAGAGATTTTATCCAACGAAAAAGTGAAAGAAGTATACCTTGGTGATCAATTCCGACTATAGTTTGATATTGATACGTTACCGCATTTAAGGAAGAGAGAGTAGTCGTTAGATGAAGCCATCATTACAACTTCGTATGAGTCAATCTCTGGCAATGACGCCACAGTTGCAACAAGCGATTCGATTATTACAATTATCGACCTTGGAGTTACAACAAGAGATTCAAGAAGCATTAGACAGTAATCCGCTACTGGAACAAGAAGATCCCAACACAGCTCAAGCAAACGATACAGAAAGTAGTGATGAGCATAATCCAAATAATAACGACGCAGTTACCGATGCCAGCCAAATAGAAGTTAGTGATGCGCTCGCCAGTGAAGCCATGCCAGATGAATTGCCTAATGACAGTAATTGGGATGATGTCTATACCCCTCAAATACAGACTCACAGCAGTGCGGGTAGCAGTATTGATGGTTTAGACCAAGTCTATCAAGGTGAGACCAGCGAAGGCTTATACGAGCATCTCATGTGGCAAATGGAATTAACCCCATTTTCTGACACTGATCGTGCTATTGCCGTTGCGATTATTGATGGCATTGATGATCATGGCTACCTTAATCAGACTTGTGAAGACATCCTGTCTAGCGTCAATAACGGTCACCAAGAACTTAGCGACAGTAGTAAAGAAAATAGTGAAGAGCAAGTTGAATTAGACGAAATAGAAGCAGTATTAAAGCGTATTCAACATTTCGATCCCATCGGCGTTGCAGCGCGTTCATTACAAGAATGTTTATTGATCCAACTCCAGCATTTACCTAAAAACACACCTTGGTTAACAGAATGTCAGCAAATAATTCAGTCTCACATGGATTTATTAGGCAATCGCGACTACCGTCAATTAAGCCGTAAGACAAAATTAAAAGAACCACAGCTTAAAGAGATCATGCAATTAATTCAGAGTCTAGAACCCAGACCTGGCAATGTTATCGATCAGACTGAAGGGCTTTATGTAATTCCCGATGTTTTAGTAAAGAAAAAAAATAATCAGTGGGTAGTCGAGTTAAATCCTGACATTGTGCCAAGATTAAAAGTGAACAATGAATATTCAAACTTGTCGACAAGCAATCGTAGTAGCAGCGATGGGCAGTTTATTCGAACGCATGTACAAGAAGCTAAATGGTTTATTAAAAGCTTAGATAGCCGTAATGAAACCTTACTAAAAGTAACTAAAAGTATTGTTCAACGACAAATTGATTTTTTTGAGTATGGCGATGAAGCCATGAAACCTATGGTTTTAAATGATATTGCCGAAGAAGTGGAAATGCACGAGTCAACCATTTCACGGGTAACAACGCAGAAGTTTATGCATACACCACGCGGTATTTTTGAACTTAAGTTTTTCTTTTCAAGCCATGTAAGTACTGACAATGGCGGAGAATGTTCATCAACCGCTATTCGAGCATTAATAAAAAAATTGGTCGCGGCAGAAAATGTCATTAAACCATTAAGTGACAGCAAGATTGCTGATTTACTTGCTGATCAAGGTATCAAAGTGGCTAGACGTACGATTGCAAAATATCGGGAGGCACTAAGTATACCACCGTCTAATCAGCGTAAAAGCCTATTATAAGGCTAATCCAACCTTCATAGGGGAGACATATATGCAAATTAATTTAACCGGTAGACATGTAAACATTACAGACTCACTGAAAGATTATGTTGATAGCAAGTTTTCCAAATTAGAACGGCATTTTGATCATATAAACAATATCCATGTGATTTTAAATGTCGAAAAATTACTTCAAATTGCAGAAGCAAAAATACATTTAAATGGGGGGGAGATCTTTGCCGTGCATGAACACAATGACATGTATGCCGCAATTGATGGCTTACTGGATAAGCTCGATCGCCAAGTGATTAAGCATAAAGAGAAGTTGATTCGTCATTAATTTTAATCTCGCCACAGATAACCTAAAGGAAAACCACTTTTTCCTTTAGGTATTAATGCTTCTGACATAATTAAAACATATCATATCCAAATCAATTGCGGGATAATGAACCCATTATTTTATATCGCTGTGAGGATAAAAGATGAAATTAATAATAGTCAGCGGCCAGTCAGGATCTGGTAAATCAATTGCATTACGCGTGCTTGAAGATCTAGGCTACTATTGCGTAGATAACCTACCAGTAAAATTACTACCACAACTGCTAAAAACCTTAAATGACCAAACCGAAAAAGTGGCAGTGAGTATTGATGTCCGTAATTTACCGACAGAAAAAAAAGAATTAAACGACATAATTACAGAGTTAAGAACGAGCACCGATCTGACTAGTTTATTTCTTGATACTAACCAGTCAGTCCTTATCAAACGTTATAGTGAAACCAGACGCCTTCATCCGTTAACAAAAGATGAGCTATCTCTATCACAAGCGATTGAAATAGAAAAAAAACGATTAAGCCCTTTAGCGTTACTTGCTGATTTAAAAATCGATACTACTGAACTCAATATTCATGAACTCAGTGAACAGATTAAAGAACGTATTTTAGGAAAGAAAAACAACCAACTTGTCTTAGTATTTCAATCATTTGGTTTTAAACATGGCCTACCTATGGATGCCGATTATGTATTTGATGTCCGTTTTCTACCAAACCCCCATTGGATCCCAGAATTAAAACCTTACACAGGTCTTGATGAACCCGTCATTAAATACCTGAGCCAACAGCCTGATGTAATGAGCTTTTCACAACAGATTGAAAACTTACTCACGACTTGGTTGCCAATGTTAGAAAAAAATAACCGCAGTTATGTCACCGTTGCTATCGGTTGTACAGGCGGCCAACATCGCTCGGTATTCATTGCTGAACAATTAGCAAAGAGCTTTAAACTACAAAATCGTGTAGTGCAAACTCGCCATCAAACCTTAGAAAAAAATAAACATAAAACTATCTAGGTACTCATTTGCAATGGCGTTAACGATCTAAACAGTTAATTATTTTACTTTATTGTTAATGCTGATTATAAATACAGATTAAGCTAGAATTACGCAGCACCAGCAAGCAAGGTCTTGCAGAAGAAGAATAATAAGAATGGGGACGACATATGCCAGAAAAGATGGAGCATGACAGCACACACCTACGTTTAAGCGAAGTGAACGAAGCACTTGATAGTGGTATGTTCATTCACGTTAAACGAATGCTCTACCAAACGCCCCCTTGTGATATTGCGTTATTACTGGAATCATCGCCACCAGCAGGCCGTAAAGTACTGTGGCGTTTGACCGACTCTGAAATGCAAGGTGAAATCCTTGACGAACTTAATGAAGATGCCAAAACCAGTATTCTCAAACTGATGGATACGGAGTCCCTTGTCGCTGCGACAGAGGGGCTCGATACTGATGATTTAGCCAATATTCTCCGTAGCCTACCAGACAGTATCTATCAAGAAGTTATCACCCAAATGGATACCCAAGATCGTCAACGTTTAGAAACAGCGATGGCGTATCCAGAAGACACTGCTGGCAGTATCATGGACACAGATACCATTACTTTAAGACCAGATGTGACTGTCGATGTGATCTTACGTTATATCCGTTTACGCGGTGAATTACCCGATGCCACAGATACTTTATACGTGGTTGATAAAGATGATCGCTTAATTGGCGATGTGCCCTTAGCCATGTTATTAACAACAGATCCAAACAGTGTGATTAGCACTATTATGGATCGCGAAGCAGAAACCTTACCTGCACATATGGATACCTCAGAGGTTGCCAAGCTGTTTGAACGTCATGACTGGATCTCTGCGCCAGTACTTGATGACTCAGGTAAACTACTCGGACGTATTACCATCGATGACGTGGTTGATATTATTCGTGAAAATGCCGAGCATGACATGATGGGTATGGCCGGTATGGATGACGATGAAGATACCTTCGCGCCAGTAATACAAAGTACCAAACGTCGAACACTCTGGCTTGGGGTTAATTTAATTGCCGCACTGACTGCTGCATCCGTCTCTAACATGTTTGAAGCGACCTTAGAACAACTCGCTACACTTGCTATTTTAATGACCATTGTGCCAAGCATGGGCGGTATTGCCGGTAATCAAACCCTCGCATTGGTTATTCGTGGTATGGCGGTTGGTCATATTAATGACGACAATAGCCGTTGGTTAATTGGTAAAGAAGCCATGGTTGGCGCACTGAACGGGGCTATCTGGGCAATATCTATTGCAATCATAGTATCATTATGGAAAGGCGATCCATCTCTGGGGCTGATCATTGGTGGCGCTATGTTTATCAACATGGCGATGGGGGGGCTTGCAGGCGTGGTCATTCCACTGGCAATGAAGAAATATAATATCGATCCTGCCTTAGCTGGCGGCATGGCACTCACCACCGTTACCGATGTCGTCGGTCTATTTGCCTTCTTAGGCATGGCAACACTAGTCTACGGTTAACCTTTATAACGAAAGCAGAGTTCAGAAAGTAAAGTTAATAGCCTATAAACGTAAAAAGCCTGTGTCATCATGACACAGGCTTTCTCACTTAAACCTAGGGGATATTAGTTACCTGCAATCTGCATTGATTCTAATAGTGTAGAGCCCATTAGAATACTGCTACGAACATCGATATCGTTACCGACTGCAACAATATTTTTGAACATATCCGTTAAATTACCTGCGATCGTGATCTCGTGTACTGGATACTGCAGCTCACCATTCTCAACCCAGAAACCTGAGGCGCCACGGCTATAATCACCCGTTACAATATTCACTCCTTGCCCCATCAGTTCAGTCACCAATAAACCAGTGCCCATTTGACGACACAGTTGACCTAATGTTTCGCCTTTACCTGTGACATTCCAGTTATGGATACCACCAGCATGGCCAGTTGTTTGCATACCCAATTTACGACCGCTGTAGCTGGTTAATAGGTAGCTCTTTAAAATACCTTGTTCTACAACATTTAAATCTTTAGTGCGCACACCTTCAGCATCATACATAGATGATGCTAAACCACCTTTAATATGCGGACGTTCTTGGATGTTTAACCAGTCAGGGAAAATTTGTTCGCCTAACTTATCTAATAAGAATGATGACTTACGATATAAGCTACCACCACTAATACCCATTACCAGCTGACCCATTAAGCTACTTGCAACATCATGATGAAAAATAACTGGTACATTACAGGTATCGATTTTACGCGCGCCTAAACGGTCCACAGTACGATTAACCGCTTCGATAGCAACTTGCTCTGGTGTCCACAATTTACTTGCGTCACGCGCCATTGAATAGCCGTAATCACGTTCCATTGCGCCGTCTTGCTCTGCAATCAATACCGAACTCATGCTATGACGGGTACTTGCATAGCCATTCACGAGACCATGACTGTTCCCATAAACTTTAATGCTGCTATGGCTGGTAAACGCACCTTCACTGTTCACAATACGAGAATCTTGCGCCAAGGCTAAGCGCTCGGTGAGACAAGCTTGTTCAATAGCATACTCAGGTTCAATTTCAATTGGGTGACATAAATCTAGGTCTTCTGGTTCAAACGCCATCAGGTCACGATCAGCAAGACCAGCAAATTCATCTTCTGCAGTATGTAACGCGATATCTAACGCCGCAGCAACGGTGCTTTGAATTGCCGCTTCACTTAAATCAGAGGTTGATGCATTCCCTTTACGTTGACCGCGGTATACACAGATACCTAATGCGCCGTCATGGTTGAATTCAACATTTTCAACTTCGCCCATGCGTGTACTCACAGACAAACCAGTTTGTCGTGAAATAGCTACTTCAGCATCTGTCGCGCCTGCCTTTTTCGCGATATCGAGTGCTTGAGTAACGGCTAATTCCAATTTATTTTGTTCTAATGTAATTTGCTGTTTTAAGTTCATGGGCTCGTTTCAATAAGTTATACTGGATTAAGCATACCATGTTGCGATAAAAATTCCTGCTGCAACTGCGCAATTAGCAATAAACTGATACAATTAACATATCAATCGTTTTGAAAAAGAATATTATGAGCGTAAAAGAACGGAATATTACCAGCGAAAAGTCTTACCGACGTGCTGAAGACGACGAG
>Ga0209291_1001879_pt1 | contig 17913 bp, 19 predicted proteins | sample GOMGulsemesocosm_FD_184633 | JGI IMG/M metagenome (GOLD analysis project Ga0209291, IMG submission 184633) | Methane-oxidizing microbial communities from mesocosms in the Gulf of Mexico - GOM9B Gulf of Mexico (SPAdes) (version 2) | ecosystem: Environmental > Aquatic > Marine > Cold seeps...
TACATAATCTTATCTACCAACGTTGTTTTACCATGATCGACATGGGCAATAATTGCAATGTTTTTAACAGAACTCATAACTATAAATCTCTAATTTAAGGGTGCAAAGGTACGCTTTTTTATTTAAACACTCTCTTACTTCTTTTATTATACCAAATTAATATGTTATGTCTTTCTTAAAGCCATTAACCTTATAGCTAAAAAGCCTATCTTTGCGCAAAAAATTTCTATCATGAATTTAGATTTAATTCCTAATATAAAGCATACTACAAGTAATAACTTCTTTTTACTAGCCGGGCCATGTGCTATTGAAAGTGAAGACATGGCTATGCGTATTGCAGAAAAAGTAATTGGTATTACTGATAAATTGGAAATTCCTTACATCTTTAAAGGCTCTTTTAAAAAAGCTAACAGAAGTAGAATTGATAGTTTTACAGGAATTGGTGATGAGAAAGCCTTAAAAATTTTACGCAAAGTTTCTGAAACATTTAATGTACCTACAGTAACTGATATTCATGAAGTTTCTGATGCAGCTATGGCAGCCGAATATGTGGATGTGTTACAAATACCTGCTTTCTTAGTTCGTCAGACTGATTTAGTTGTTGCTGCTGCAAAAACAGGAAAAGTGGTAAACTTAAAGAAAGGTCAATTCATGAGCCCTGAAGCAATGCAACATGCCGCACAGAAAGTTAAAGATGCTGGAAGTGATAAAGTCTGGATTACGGATAGAGGAACAATGTTTGGCTACCAAGATATGATTGTCGATTTTAGAGGAATCCCTACAATGCGTCAATTTGCACCAACTGTATTGGATGTAACACACTCTTTACAACAACCAAATCAAAGCTCAGGAGTCACTGGAGGAAGACCGGACATGATAGAGACTATTGCACGTGCAGGAATTGTAAATAATGTAGACGGATTATTTATTGAAACTCATTTTGATCCAGCTAACGCCATGAGTGATGGTGCAAATATGTTACACTTAGATCATTTAGAAAACCTATTAACCAACTTGGTTAAAATTAGAAAAACGGTTAATGAATTATAAAATCATCCTTACATTCTTTTTTATAGGAATTACAACACTAGGATTTTCTCAAGAAGAAACAGAACTATCAGAAAACGAATACTCCTACAATAAAAACAAAGGGAAAGCTTATTTTTATTGGGGAGGAAATAGAGCTAAATATTCAAAATCTGACATTCAATTTAAAGGAAAAAATTACGATTTTACTTTACAAAATGTAAATTCAGAAGATAAGCCTAAAGGCTGGCATATAGACTATATTAATCCAGCTAGAATGACAATACCACAGACTAATTTTCGAGTAGGTTATTACATTCATGACAATTATCAAATTTCTTTTGGTTTTGATCACATGAAATATGTTGTTGTTAGACCTCAACATGTTAAAATTGATGGATATATTAATTTTAACGGTATTGAAGAGGGTGACGCAAGTTATAATGGCGTTTATAATAATGATACTATTTATTTACATGATGAAATTGGAGTTGATGGAAATCCAACATTATTTGCTTTTGAACACACGGATGGATTAAACTATATAAATATTGAAATTGCTCGTACAGATGATTTAGGAGAATATTTCAACTTCAATCCTAAAAAAATTCAAATCAATTTATTAGAAGGAATTGGAGCTGGAGGGTTATACCCTAAAACAAACGCTACTATTATTGGAAAACCTAGAAACGACGAGTTTCATTGGTCTGGTTACGGAGTTAGCGCCAAAGTTGGACTTGGGCTTGTGTTTTTTAATCACATCCAAATTCAAACCGAATTAAAAGGAGGATACATTAATATGCCATGGATGAAAACAACATTTGACGGAGACACTGCAAAACAAAATTTTTGGTTTCTTCAACACAATATAACTATCGGTTACGTCTTTCAGTTATTCAATCAGGATAAGAGAAACAACTAAATTTTACCCTTCAAAACAAAAAACCTTAAGCTCATACTTAAGGCTTTTTGTTTTGATAGAGTTTTATAGCATCCTCTAATACTTCAATCAATATTTGATTATCTACTTCTTCTAAATTTGTATATCGTAAAGAAGTCATCTTTTTACGTTTTTCAGAAACTAGATATTCTTTATGAACTTCTATCTGATTTCCTTTACAAAACCCAACATCAACAAATTGTTTTTTATGACTCGCATTAAAATAACAAAATGGTTTTCCGTTTAAATAATAAAAGGGGATTTTATATTTGTATTTTAACTCCAATTCAGGAATGGTTCGCTCTATGATTAGCTGCAAGTATAGCAATACATCTCGATATGGATCTGGTTGATTTAATATATAGTTTTCTGCTGGATTCAAAACCTAAGTTTATTTATGTTTAATTCTTAAAATTAACCCAAAATTTTAATTTCTATTAGGAAAACATGATATTTTAATTAACTTTGTTTTTCAAAGTACTTTACTATGACAGATCAAGATTACTTAAAAGACTTATCGGAAATTAAAACCTTAATGAACAAATCATCTCGATTTATTTCTTTGAGTGGCTTATCAGGTATTATGGCCGGCATATATGCCTTAATTGGATCTGCATATGCGTATTGGCTAGTTACTTCAAGCGTAAAAGGATACTTAATTTTAGATGGAAGAATATTTAATATCGTACTTATAGATTTATTTCTAATCGCTTTTTGCACTATCGTTACTGCAATATTTTTGACCGCCAGAAAAGCAAAGAAAAACGGAGAAAGTGTTTTTGATAAAACAGGATTAAGAGCAATGATTAACTTCTTAATCCCATTAGTAACAGGAGGAATATATATCTTAATCATTCTCAACCAACAAAAGTATGGGCAAACAGGTGCTTTAATGCTTATTTTCTACGGACTAGCTTTGGTAAACGCTTCTAAATACACCTTAGGTTATATAAAATATTTGGGGTATACAGAAATTGCCTTAGGGCTTATTTGCGCTATTATACCTGGTTATGGGTTTTGGCTGTGGGTACTAGGATTTGGTGTGATGCACATTGTTTATGGAATAATTATGCATTTTAAATATGATACTAAACAGTAAGTGCTACTTAGCATCAGTAAATAGTTTAATTTTAATACTTTCGCAAAAAATTATATAATTCGTGTCTAAAAACATTATTCAACATATCAATAAAATATTTGATCATCGAATCAGACTCGGTATCATGTCTATTCTTATGGTAAATGAACATGCTGAATTTAACACATTAAAAGAATTACTTGGAGCTACTGATGGCAACTTGGCAAGTCATATAAAAGCACTTGAAAAAGCTGAATTCATCATTATTGAAAAGCAATTTATAGGTAAAAAACCTAATACTCGATATAGCGCTAGTAAACTAGGAAAATTAGAATTTAAAAAACACTTGAGAGCACTTGAAAAACTAATAAAACAATAAACACTTTTTTTTAATCACTTACTTTGAATTTCAAAGTTCTTTTAAAACAACAACTATGAAGAAGTTACAACAACAAAACAAATTTTCGCACTGGCTAAAAACATCAATCACAGCACGAATGATTATGATAGCTACTATCATCTTAATTTTACTTATCCCACTAGCATTCATTAAAGATCTTATTAGAGAAAGAGAATTCAGACAGGATGACGTAGTAAATGAAATAAATGAAAAATGGGGAGAAGAAGTAGTTCTCTACGGTCCAATTTTAAAAGTTCCCTATAAAACTTATAAGGAAACTTCCGTTTTTAATCAAGATACCAAACAATATATTACAGAAACAGAAAGCTTTATAAACCACGCATACTTCTTTCCAAAAACATTAGATTTTAAAGCTAACGCCACTTCTATCAGTAAAAAAAGAAACAATTTTGAATCGGTAGTTTATGAAAGTACTATTGCAATAAAAGGAGATTTTGAGCAACCAAATTTCAGCACCAAATCAATTTCAGATAAAGACATTGTTTGGGACAAAGCCTCCATTGTTTTTAAAACTTCAAATTTAAAAGGAATTAAGAATGGAGTAAACATTCAATTAAATAAGAACTCTTATGGCTTTGAAACAAATTACAGCTCTAAAAAGGACAATCAATATAATTTAGATGAATTGGAAAGTTCTTATTTAAAACCAGAAAATGTTGATTTTTCAATAGCGCAAAACTTTAACCTAAACTTAGCTTTTAACGGTAGTAAGAGTATGCGATTTATTCCTATAGGAAAAGTCACCACTGCTGAAATGAGTTCCAACTGGATAAACCCAAGTTTTACAGGAAACTATTTACCTCAAGACGAAGGTGAAAAAGTAACAAAAGATGGGTTTAAAGCCAATTGGAAAGTATTAGATATTAACAGGCCCTTTTCACAACAATTCTTTAATCATTTACCCAATTTAAATGAATATGCCTTCGGAACAAATTTTATAGTTCCAGTGGACGAATACCAAAAAAGTAATCGCTCAGCGAAATATGGGGTTATGGTTATTGGCTTAACATTTTTAGTTTTCTTTTTAATACAAACTATGAGTAAAATAAATATCCACCCTTTTCAATATGTTATGATTGGTGTTGCATTAGTTATGTTTTACACCTTGCTTATTTCTATTTCGGAGCACAGTAGTTTTTTAAAAGCATATCTCATTGCTGGGACTGCAGTTGTTAGTTTGATAACATTGTATTCTAAATCAATATTGAAAAGCGCAAAATTCGTGTTTTTAATAGGTACATGTTTAACTGTTTTATACGGATTCATTTTCGTGATAATTCAACTAGAAAACTATGCATTATTAGTAGGAAGTATTGGTTTGTTCATCATTTTAGCCGTTGTAATGTATGTTTCTAGAAAGATAGATTGGAATAATGGATAATTAACTCTTCAAGCGTTTCCACGCTTTAAAGCGTGGACGCTTTTTAATTACCCGGTTTTTAGCTTTAATAAGTAAAAAAAACAACTAAAAACACAATCCTTAATCAGTAACACACAACCAGTACAATATGAAAGTCAGATTATTAGCATTAAAAATACTCAACAAAATTCAACATATTTATCTTGCTTTATTGTCCATTACTTTTCACCTAATTGATTCTTTTATTTCAATTAAAAAAGCGTTCAATAAAAAACTACTAAAGAGAACAGCTATTTCTTTTTTTCTAATTGTTAATGTCATTATAACCTCAAATATTATTATCGAAAACAACGCCAAGCAAAAAACGTATTCTTCAGTAGTTGCTATACCTAAAAACAAAGTGGAGTTAGTTTTAGGAACGGGAAAACAGCTGTCTAACGGCAATATTAACTTATTTTATAAATACAGAGTTGATGCAACTGTAAAATTATATAAAGCAGGTAAAATAACACACATATTAGTAAGCGGTGATAATAGTAGAAAAGGATATGACGAACCTACTGATTTTAAAAATGATTTAATTTCTAGAGGCATTCCTGCACATAAAATATATTTGGACTATGCTGGATTTAGAACACTTGACTCCATCATTAGAGCAAAGGAAATTTTTGGACTAAATACTATCACTTTAATATCCCAAGAGTTTCATAATGAAAGAGCTATTTATTTAGCAGAAAAACATGAATTAAAAGCCATTGGTTTTAACGCCAAAACAATACAAGGAAGATATGCAATCAAAACCAAAATTCGTGAATACTTTGCCAGAACAAAAGCTTGTTTAGATATTCTTTTTAATTCCAAACCTAAATTTTTAGGTGCTAAAATTGAAATTAAATGAATTTAGAAAAAAGTAAATTACAATTCAGCCATAGCTCATTTATCGCTTTTGCATTGCTATTCCTAACAGAAATAGCCATCGCGGTATTCTTTAAAGGAGGGTTCATCAGACATACTTTTGGAGATTATCTAGTTGTACTGTTACTCTATTTTTTTTCTAAAGAGCTTTATTTCTATTTCAAATAATACACTAGCAGATATTACTTTATTAATTGCTATTACAATCGAGTTTACACAGCTTACTCCCCTTTTTAAATTAATTGGTTTAGAACACCATTCATTAGCCAACTTAGTTTTAGGAAACACCTTTTCTATTATAGACTTAATAGCCTATACATTTGGCTACATCACCATTATCATTTTTAACAACGTCACATTATGCAAACACTTTTCACCAAACAAAATAAAGTAGTAACTATCAATATTATTTTTTGTCTTGTACTAATTTTACTCAGAGTGAAATTTACACAGAGTATTACCTATATGTTTTTAATTTGGAATTTATTTTTAGCAGGAATTCCGTATACAATTTCACAGTTAACTAAACGAAGTACTTGGCTTAAAAACTCAACAGTTTTATTAATCACAACTCTCTCTATTTGGCTACTGTTTTTACCAAATTCCCCTTACATTATTACAGACTTAATTCATTTAAACCACATCAACTCAAACCTTATTTGGTTTGATGCACTACTTATTTTCATATTCGCAGCAAACGGACTGTTATTAGCTATTTTATCAATGGTTGATGTTTACACCGTATTAAAAGAAAAATGGAGCAACACTATTGCATCGTTAAGTATCGTTATAACATCTCTTCTTTCCGGGTTTGGAATTTATCTAGGAAGATACTTACGTTGGAATTCTTGGGAGTTATTCACCCACCCAAACACCCTATTCCAAGATATTATTACAAGTCTACAAAACACAAAAGCAATAGGGATCACACTGAGTATGGCTTGCTTACTACTCCTTCTTTTTTCTTCTTACTTACATTTGTTACATAAAAAAACCAGCTTCTGAATAAAAAGCTGGTTTAATTTTTATTTATTTTATTAATTACAAATAGGGGGACTTACTGTTTGAACATTTTGTAATTGACACATCATTCCCGTAACATCAACTGTTAATGTATTTGCAATTGACACACCGCTTACTGTAAAGTCCACTCCATTTGGATCTAAACTTACAGTTCCTTCAGTTGCAAATATTTGATTAACATCATTAAGAAAACCGGAGACTATATTAAAAGTTACCTCATAAGATGTATTTCCTACTTCACACGCTACTGATGTTTCATAAAATTCTATAATCCCTTCAGATTCAACAGGAAAGCTATTTATTGTAATTACGCCTCCTACATCAATTCTTGCAAATATTTGCTCATAAACATACCCGAATACTTGTATACAATAAGGACTTGCTAATGCATTTATACCGTTATCAGCATCTGATTGATATAAGTGATAGGTTACCACCCCTGTATTTCCATTTAGTATATATGATGTTTGTTGCGTATCAAAATCAAAACAAGCAGCTCCATTACCAGAAAAATCACATTCAAACATAGCTTGCGGCTGATTCAAGTTACATGTTTGTAATACCAAACTCACTTCTCCAATTCTGAAATACGGTAAGGAATTATGATTTACCCTTGAAAATACAATTGCAGAAGCAGAAGTGTATGGAGAACTTAATGGATTCATTTCATTTTCAGCATCCATTACTGAAATATAATAAGCTACACTTACATCAGTTTGATTTCCTATGATGTTAACACCCAAACTAGCTAAGTCAAAATTTTCTACTCCATTACTATCATCATCACATTCAGCTGCAGTTACATAATTTGCATTTACATCATAAATATCTAAATAATTAGCTACTCCATCACCATCTGTATCATCATTAGTGAAATCACCATCATTATCAATATCTTCATCAGCAGTTAACACTCCATCACCATCATCATCAGTATCATTATAATTCGGAATACCATCTTGATCCGTGTCATCATTGGTATAATCGTTATCTTGATTTACATCTTCAAATTCATCAAAAACTCCATCGCCATCAGTATCTTCAAAAGTACCGCATGAAGTAATAATCCCTAAATCTGTCACAGTACTTAACACTCCTGAAATTACCGTTGTTGTTTGTTGACCTCCTATGTCAATACCTTGGGCGGTAAAATCATCTCCAACATTTCCACAATAACTATATGAATGATTAATAATTCCATTGGTAATAGTTATATACTGAACTGAATTGTTGTGATTAAATTGAATATATCCGTCTGTTATTGGGCTTCCGTTACAATCATTAAACGCTCCAGTTAACTGAACACTTGTATAGTTAGCATCTACTACAACAGTGATAGTACTATCAACACTAAAAGCCCCTATAATCACTTCAAAAGGAACATTACAATTGGTAACATCCATAATAAAATTCAATTCTTCATCAATTGGTACTTGTCCACATGCATACCCATTCTCATTAGTCCAACTGTATGCGTTAGCTCCCCATCCAGAAGGAGTACTTGTTCTATTTAAAGTAAAAAACTGATTTCCAATAGGGTTTCCTGAAGGATCAACTACATTAATACACAATTGTACTAAAGGTAATTGTACATCACAGTTCCAAAACGAAAAATGAGATACTTCACCCACATACTTTCCATTAATTAAAGTAGCAAAACCTTCTTCCTTCCAATATCCGTTTACTTCATCAAAATGCCATAATGGTATTGTTTCTGGTGCATTGGTTGCAATATTAGACACTGGCAACTCTATTTGAGCGGTAGTCCCTTCAGCCAATTGTAATTTTTCTCCTGAAGCTCCTTTTAGCTCAACTGCTAACATTCCAAAGGTTTCTAATACTTTCTCATTACCACTTGCATCTTCAGCATATAACATCCCAGGCATCATATTCCCTACATTTTCATCAGCAGGGTCTAAATGTTTCATGATAACTGATACTGCCCCAGAATATCCTGATCCGTTCGTTTTTACAAAGTCGCCACCAAAACTCACTTGGGTTCCGTTTGGCAAACTAACTTCACTAACTTCTCCTGAATTAATAGTTGCTATAATATCCTCCGCTAATAGCATTATTTTAATTTGGTTTACTCCGGTAGTAGGTACTAATGCTCTTGACCCATTTATATATCCCGATTTAGTCGCTTTTATATAAGCGAACTTTTCATACACAGAAGCATCCTGTATTGTAAATACTCCATTTTCATCCGTCAAAGTGTTCATACCTCCTACAGAAATACTTACTCCTTCTAAAGCCTCATTATTCTCATCTACAACTATACCTAAAAAACGCGCAGCAGTTACACTTCCAAAATTATCAGAAAACTCAGTTTGAGCTTGAAGTGGTACTTGAATTGATTTTTCATCTTGCTCACAAGAAATAAAAATACTCGCTACTAGCAACAGTGCTCCAAATAAAATATTTACCTTTTTCATAAACCTCATTAGTTTGTTATTGTATACTCTTATAACGAAAATAAAGCTACTATTCCCTACCCCAACCAACACGTCATACAACGAGTATTCAAGTACCTTATCGAAAAACAAAAAAGCAACTATCAAATGATAGTTGCTTTTTTGTTTTTCGATATTTAAGAATTTTTTACTCTTTACCATCTACATAATCCTGAAGGTACTCATAACGCTCGGTTAGCTTTCCTTCTGAAGTAGTCATCTTTGCGCGTTCTAACACACCATCTTTATCATTATTATAAAAAGCTGGTATCACATGCTCTAAAAACATTTCTCCAAAACCTTCACTAGCGTCTTTAGGTAATTCACAAGGTAAATTATCAACAGCCATAACCACTATTGCTTTATCGTCCATAAAATCAATTTCAGATTCTGTTTGAGGATCATACCCATAAATAGGATCTGCAATAGTAGACGCCTTAATAGTACACGCAACAGGCCCATCAATATCACACGATACATCAGCAACCACTTTAATGTTAAAGTTTTCTGATTTACAATCTTCTCTTGTAAATAAAAATGGAGCAGCGTTGTCATAAAAATGACCTGCAATGAAATAATCAGTTACATTAGCGAAACGCATAAAGTCTGAATCATACTCGTTTGCATTATTATAAAAGTCTTTTTTACCTAACTTCTGTCCGTCTTTACGTTTATTATAGTCAAGCACATCTATTTTACAATAGACAACTTCATCAAAAGAGCCCGTTAAATATTCTTCAATAGAGACTTCTTTGATTTTTAAATAATCTAATATTTCTTTTGCTCCATAAGCTACTTTCCCGTTACCAGTTAAGCAGATTTTTATATTTGGTAAATTCAATTTATCTAGCTCTTGTTTCATCTCATCTAAATTAGATAAGTGTTCAGCCTTTGGCATTTCCCATAAATTGTACTTTTTACCGTAGGCAATAAAACCATTATAAGCACCTACAATACCTGCGTACCTACCAAAACCAATTAACCTAGACCCTGAAGCCTTAGTAATTGTTTCATGATCATATAATTCTATATTCTTAGCCAAAACTGCTTGTAATAATTTTCTATTATAAGGAGCTTTTTTTATCGTGTGTGAAAAAAAGAAGTATTTCTTATTAGGTACTAAAGCATCTATTGGCACCTCCTTAACCCCGAACATTACATCACAATCAGTTACATCATTTACTGGCGTGAATCCTGCAGCAGCATATTCCTCATCTTTAAAAAAACGGATATCAGAAGACTCCACAGCGAATTTTAATTCAGGGAATTGAGCAACAACTTCTTTACATAAATTTGGAGGAAATACAACTCTCCTATCTGGTGGGTTTTTTCTTTCTTTTATAATTGAAAACTTCATGAAGGAAGGGCTATTTAGTGTTATTTTTAAACTTCCGGCTAAAATAGCATATTTATATAACAATATCAAGGAAACAAAAAACAAGGAATTTATATTAATTACAGAAAGGTTTCATAAAAATATCCAATGGTAAACGTATACTCCTTACAATTTTGTAAGTTTGCAATGTTCATTGAAATAAGGGGTCGACTGGTATTGACAGCGAGATCAATAAAGTAATAAGCATGTCGAGCGATGATGTATGGCTCGTAAATATCTACATCACACTTTTTAAACGGCGAGAATAACTACGCTTTAGCTGCTTAATCCGAATCATAGTAGGATTAGCCTCGGTACACAAGGTGTACAAGCTGAATGTCTGCTGAAAGCCTTGGTTAACGGCGTTCTTCCTTCGGGATACAGGCATCGTAAAAGTTAACATAGGAATAATAGTACTTCGTTATTGTTTCAACAACTCAAGAAGATAAGGGTAATATTGGCTGTTTTCGGTCTATTATTACCTCGAAAATTAAACGAAAACTAAGCATGTAGAAAGCTATTTTATTGCTTGTTTGGACCCGAGTTCGATTCTCGGCGACTCCACTATAAAAAACCTTTATTAGTTGTTATTCAACTAATAAAGGTTTTTTTATTTATCTATTTATACGATTAATGTATTGCTAGCTATTTATTAGTGCTTTTTAGCTTGACAAACAACTGTACAAAAAAAGGTCGCCAAACTAATGACAACCTTTAACTTTATTTATTTAATACTTATTTAAGTTTATCAATTGGAAATAACTTTTTAATATCAGATTTAGAAAGGTTATTCATTTGTCCTTTTCTGCCATCACCATAACTAATAAACGTAAAAAGACTATTATCATTTCTTTTTAAATTTAAACGGTTAGCACCAATGTCAATAGTCACATTATCTTTTTTATTATTCAGTACATCTAACATAATCCCTCTTAGCTCCTTTACTTCATCAATTGAACCTACTTTAAAAGTATTTAACTTACTCTTTTTGATTTCTGTTAAGCTTGTAGAATTCCTATAAGTCACAAAGTAAAAGTCATTAACTACATCCTTGCTTAAGGATTCCATTAGTAAGTCAAATGTTTTTAGTGATGAAATTTCGGTTATGGGTCTTTCTACTGCTTTAATTTGTGAATTTGAAATGGAAGTAATTAGTAGTGTGAATAAGATTATAAAATTTTTCATAGTCAGATTTTTGTTTTAGTGGTTAGCCAAATGACAAATAATGTCTTTTAAAAATATTATAAGCAAAGAGGATTAAGGGACGTAAAAACTCATAGACACCTATTAATCAGTACTATTAACGACTAATTCAAAGTTACGAAAAAAAATAAAAACATTTAATTGGTTAATATTTTTTATAATCCGAAAACGGTTTGCATAAAAAACCGAAGCCATCAATCAAGACTACACTTAATGAATTATTAATGTTACGATTTTCCTTAGTTTGAAAAAGCTTAATTATTCATCATTAAATATGAAATAGTTTTTTTTATTACACTCTATCCTACTTCACAAATAATCATATTACAATACGCAAAGACTAAACAACTAATTACATACTACTTAAAAAGCAACCAATTACAGGTTGCTTTTTTTTTTAAAACCATTATGAATAAATAAAAAAAGCAGCTCAAACGAACTGCTTTTTTTTATTTCTTATTCCAATTTAAAATCCCTCCTTTTAAATCGTATACTTCTTTAAAACCGAGCTCTGAAAGTAGTTTAGCAGCTTGACCACTTCTTCCACCGCTTTTGCAATATATTGCTATTGGCTTTGTTTTATCTAGCTTTTCTACTTTTTCCTTGAAATTATTTTCTAGAAAATTAATCTTCATTGGAACCCCTATTACACCATTTCCCCATTCATTTGGAGTACGCACATCTACCAACTGAACATTTTTCTCTTTAATTTTTTCTTCAAACTGAATTGGGTCAAGAAGACTTACACCTTCCTTTGGTGTTTGAGCACATGAAAAAAATATACAGCTGAAAATTAAAATTAGACATCTCATACTAGTTAACAGTTATTTCGCCAGTCCACGAAGTAAATCCACCGGATAAACTATAAGCTTTAGGAACATTACACATTAAGTTTAAAACAGCACAAGCTTGAGCACTTCTTGCTCCAGACTGACAATACATATAAAAACTTTTCGTTTTGTCTAATTGATTAATTTGATCTAAAAAAGATTGCGGTTCCTTCACATCAATATTTATAGCATTAGGTATAGCTCCTTCAGCAACTTCGTCCATCGTTCTAACATCTACAATTATCGCATTAGTATCATTTGATAATTGTTTTTGCCATTCATTGGGGGTTAAATCTGCCATCGTAATTTATTTAATTTTCACAAAATTAAGTTATTATGGCTTAAATCCCAAAAAAGCTACAACTTTTAAGATATACGCAAAAAAAAAGCACTAATCATAAGATTAGTGCTTCGTGAGCCGATGAGAGGACTCGAACCTCCGACCTGCTGATTACAAATCAGCTGCTCTAGCCAGCTGAGCTACATCGGCATTGCGGGTGCAAATATAACTTTGATTTTCACATTTACAAATTCTTTTATAAGAAAAAACAAGGTGTATTTAGATTTTAAACAAAAAAAAACACCAATCATAAGATTAGTGTTTTTTGAGCCGATGAGAGGACTCGAACCTCCGACCTGCTGATTACAAATCAGCTGCTCTAGCCAGCTGAGCTACATCGGCATTGCGAGTGCAAATATAACTTTGATTTTCATACCTGCAAGCACTTTCTATTTTTTTTTACAACTTATTTATTTTATCTATTAAAGCCATTCCTTTAGCTTCAATTGATTTTTTTAATGCTGTAAAGTGAACCTTCTTATTATCAACGTTTTTCGCGTTAATTTCTTCCATTGACTCATCGAAAGCAACAATTGCTTCGTCAATAATTGCATCAGAAGCTGAAAGTTCTTTTTCTGGATTTGATAACTGCCAAACGTATACTGTTTCGATTATATCACCAAAAACAAAATTTACGTCTTTTTTTAAATTCTTAATACTTGCCATAATTATATTTTTTAAGCTAGTGCAAAAGTAAACATAACACCTTAATAGTTATATAAAAACTTCTAAAAGTTTTACATTATTTGTTTTTATATCAAATTCTTTTAATGCTGCTGGAATTAACACTGTTTCACCTAACTTCACATGCTCTTCAAATTCATATCCAGAAAAAATTGCTTCCCCATCAATACACATGTATACAACAAAAGAGTCTTTATCTTTATTATTGATTTCTTTATCATCATCCAAATGCAAGTAATTAGTAGTAAAGTAATTACATGACACCATTTGATTAGACTGATTAATAATTTTATCAAAGACCATTTTTTCTCCTTTAAAACCAAAATTTATAGCATCTAAAGCCTCTCTTTTATGTAATCTTCTTGTTTTTCCTTTATCATCTAATCTATCCCAATCATAAACTCTATATGTAATATCTGAAGTCTGTTGAATTTCTGCTAATAATACACCAGCACCAATTGCATGTATTGTACCTGTTTGAATAAAAAATGCATCGCCAGAATTAACCGGTACATTATTTAATATGCTCGGTAAAGTCTTTTCTTTTAAATGCTTCTTGTAATCAGATGCAGTTATTCCGTTATTAAACCCTAAAACTAATCTAGATTCTAAATCCCTTTGAATAACATACCACATTTCTGTTTTTCCAAAAGAATTGTGACGTTTTTTTGCTAACACATCATTTGGATGCAATTGTACTGATAAATCAGTTTCTGCATCGATAAATTTAATTAGTAAAGGAAAATTTGTTCCAAAAACTCTATACACAGAATTCCCTACTATTTCCTCTTTATATTTTTCAATAAGATCAGTTAAGGTTCTTCCTTTGAAGATACCAGAAGATACTACAGAAATATTTTCATCAACAGATGATATTTCCCAGCTTTCCCCTATATTCTTCAATTTAGTTTCTTTTCCTAAAACTTCTTTTAATTTTGATCCTCCCCAAATTTTTTCTTTGAATATTGGAGCGAATTTAATTGGATACCATTTTACCATATTTATCCTGTGTAAGTAACAAAGTTTCTAGGCGTTTCATATAATGTGATTTCTAAACCTAAATTACCTGAAAGCTCTTTTCTTAAAATTTCCCATATCACAACAACTATATTTTCTGCAGTAGGTATTTTATCATGAAAATAAACAATGTCAAGATTTAAGTTTTTATGATCAAATACTTTTTCTATTTTTTCATAAATAAGGTTTTTAAGAATCTTTAAATCAATTACCATTCCTGTATCAGGGTTAATTTCCCCAGTCACACTAACCGTTAATTCATAATTATGTCCATGATAATTGTGATTACTACATTTACCAAATACTTCAAAATTTTTAGCATCAGACCAATTTTTATTATGTAATCGGTGTGCCGCATTAAAATGAGCTTTTCTGTGAACTGTAACCTCCATTATTTTTCCTCTAAGGTGTTATAATATTTTTCGAAAATAATTTTAAACCAAGCAGTATAATTATCTGGACAATTATTGATGTCCTTTTTTACTAGCTCTAAATTCATCCATTTCCACTCTGCAACCTCTTCTTTGTTTATTTCTGGATTTTTTTCATAATGACCAACTAAAATATGGTCATACTCATATTCGGTCAACCCATTTTCAAAAGGAGCTTTGTAAATAAATGAAGTCGTTTCTTTTAATTCCGTTACGAATCCCATTTCTTCAAATAATCTTCTTTTTCCTGCAGTTAAATTACTTTCACCATCGCGTTGGTGACTACAACATGTGTTTGTCCACAACCCAGGAGAATGATATTTATGTAATGCTCTTTGCTGTAACATTAACTCATTTTTTTCATTGAATACAAAAACAGAAAACGCACGATGTAATACCGCTTTTTCATGGGCTTCCATCTTAGGCATTAATCCTATTTGATTATCGTTTTCATCAACTAAAATGACTAACTCTTCTTTCATCTTGCTAAAATATAAAAAGAAATGTAGCTTTTTTATATGTTTTAAGAAAATGTACCCACAACATTAGTGTTAAAGACTTCTCGAATAAATGTAGTTTACATGATATATTCTTTTAAAATCAATAAAGAGAAACACTATAATATCCTGAACAAAATAATTACATTTGCAAACGCTTAATACACCGTAACAAATGAGTTTACAAGAAGAAATTGCAAAAAGAAGAACCTTTGGTATCATATCACACCCTGATGCCGGAAAAACAACATTGACCGAAAAACTATTGCTTTTTGGTGGAGCTATTCAGGAAGCTGGAGCAGTAAAATCTAATAAAGTAAAAAAAGGAGCAACCTCTGATTTCATGGAAATTGAACGTCAGCGTGGTATTTCTGTTGCTACTTCTGTATTAGCATTTATCTATCGAGATAAAAAAATAAACATTTTAGACACTCCTGGTCATAAGGATTTTGCTGAAGATACTTTTAGAACCCTTACAGCTGTTGATAGTGTTATAGTTGTTATTGATGTTGCAAAAGGTGTTGAGGAACAAACTGAAAAACTAGTTGAAGTTTGTAGAATGCGTAACATTCCAATGATTGTTTTCATTAATAAAATGGATAGAGAAGGTAAAGATGCCTTTGATTTGTTAGATGAAGTAGAACAAAAACTAGGATTACGTGTAACCCCTCTAAGTTTTCCAATTGGGATGGGATATAGCTTTAAAGGAATTTACAACGTATGGGAGAAAAATATTAATTTATTCTCTGAAGAAAGTAAACAACATATTACGGATACGATCTCTTTTGAAGATGTAAACAATCCAGATTTAGAAAAGCATATTGGTGAATCAGCAGCTAAAGAACTGCGTGAAGAATTGGAATTGGTATATGAAGTGTATCCTAAATTCAATCAAGAAGAATACTTAGACGGTAATTTACAACCTGTATTCTTTGGTTCTGCACTTAATAATTTTGGTGTACGAGAATTACTTGATTGTTTTGTTGATATTGCACCTGATCCGAGACCAAAAACTTCTGATGTACGTGAAGTAAAACCAGATGAAAATAAATTTACCGGTTTTATATTTAAAATACATGCAAACATGGACCCTAAACACAGAGACAGACTTGCATTTATAAAAATTGTATCCGGACTATTTAAAAGAAATACTCAATATTTACATGTAAGAAATAACAAAAAAGTAAAGTTTTCAAGTCCTAATGCTTTTTTTGCTGATAAAAAGGAAATAGTAGACATATCATATCCTGGAGATATTGTTGGTGTGCATGATACTGGTAACTTTAAAATAGGAGACACGCTTACAGAAGGTGAAATAATGAACTATAAAGGTGTTCCGAGTTTCTCTCCTGAGCATTTTAGGTATATTAATAATGCTGATCCTTTAAAATCAAAACAACTATACAAAGGTATAGACCAATTAATGGATGAGGGAGTAGCGCAACTGTTTACTTTAGAAATGAATGGCCGTAAAGTTATCGGAACTGTAGGAGCTTTACAATATGAAGTTATTCAATATAGATTAGAACATGAATACGGTGCTAAATGTACTTATGAAAACTTAAATGTACATAAAGCTTGTTGGGTTGACCCTGAGGATGAAAGTAATGATGAATACAAAGAGTTCAAACGTGTTAAACAAAAGTTTTTAGCTAAAGATAAAAGAGGACAGTTGGTCTTTTTTGCTGACTCTATGTTTTCTTTACAGATGACTCAACAAAAATACCCAAGTGTAAAACTTCACTTTACTAGTGAATTTTAAACTTTATTATACTTCAAACAAAAGGCTCAGGTTTATTTCCTGAGCCTTTTGTTTGAAGTAATTTACTACTTAACAATAAAAAAGCCGCAAATATTAATTTGCGGCTTTTTATTTTATGCTTCACCAGTTGGTCCAAAATTCATTGGGATTGGTGGTTGTTCGAAATCTTTAATTTCACCATGAGCACTTTCAAAACGATTTACATTATCAGCCAAAGCTTTTAATAATCTTTTTGCATGTTGTGGAGTTAAGATAATTCTTGACTTCACTTTGCTCTTAGGAACACCAGGCATAATACTAACAAAATCTACAACAAACTCTGAAGCTGAGTGATTAATAATTGCCAAATTGGAATAAATCCCTTGAGCAACATCAGCATCAAGCTCAATATTTATTTGTTGTCCTGTTTTATTGTTATTATCTGCCATGATTAACTAAGGTTATCTTCAACTTTTGTCATTTGTTCATATTCGTCTTTAGAACCTACGATAATTTTATCGTAGTTTCTCATACCTGTACCAGCAGGAATTCTATGACCTACAATTACATTTTCTTTCA
>Ga0209291_1001881_pt1 | contig 17895 bp, 18 predicted proteins | sample GOMGulsemesocosm_FD_184633 | JGI IMG/M metagenome (GOLD analysis project Ga0209291, IMG submission 184633) | Methane-oxidizing microbial communities from mesocosms in the Gulf of Mexico - GOM9B Gulf of Mexico (SPAdes) (version 2) | ecosystem: Environmental > Aquatic > Marine > Cold seeps...
ACACTACCAGTACAAGTACAAGTACAAGTACAAGTACAAGTAAACAATGATTTTAAAGATAAGATTTAATATCGGAATGATTAAAATTCGATGTAATAAAAGAGAGTAGAGAGTAGGAAGATAAAATACTTTTACCTATGCGCTTAAATAGGACTATAACGATAAGGATATAGGTAAAAGCAATATATTAGGCGGCCCCAAAGGGGCCAGAGGGAGCCCCCCTCTTAGCCTAATAACGACATAGCAACTTGAGATTGCTGATTAGCTTGACTTAGCATTGTGCTTGCAGCTTGCTGAGAAACTTGATTTTGCGCTAGTTTCGCAGATTCAGCAGCAAAGTCTGCATCCATAATACGAGATTTAGATGACGATACATTCTCAGAGATATTTGATAAGTTACGAATTGTTGATGAGAAACGGTTTTGTTTCGCACCCAGATCACCTCGTATATCTGTTACCGACGCAATCGCCGTGTCCAAACTTTCGATAGCCTTTTGAGCATCCACCACAGTAAGTACATTAGACGCAGCAGTACCAACACCTAAACCGAGTGAGTTCATGTTTGTAGTAATTTTAACATTGATGACTTGGTTAGCATCAGCACCAACTTGAAAGTCATTATTAAATGATGAATCAAGTAACGTCTCGCCACCAAACGTTGTATCTTTTGCTACACGATCAATTTCATTTTGTAGCTGACCAAATTCTTTATTAAGTGCAGTACGGTCTGCATCACTGTTTGAGCCATTGGCAGATTGGATTGAAAGCACACGCATACGTTGTAACATATTCGTTGTTTCATCTAACGCACCTTCAGCAGTTTGTGCCATTGAAATACCGTCATTGGCATTTCGAGCGCCTTGGTTTAAACCGTTTACTTGCGCTTCCAAACGAGAACCAATTTGTAATCCCGCAGCATCATCAGCAGCCGAATTAACTCGTTTACCAGATGATAAACGTTCAAACGATGTTTGTAGTGCATTCGTCGAATTAGTTAAATTACGTTGTGAGTTTAAAGACGCAACGTTAGTGTTTACATATATAGCCATTCGTTTTCCCTCTGTGTTTAACGTGATTAAGCAGCGACATAATGTCTATGTAAGTCGTGCTTAAGTTCCAGTCTATAAATTATTTATGTATTTAAAATAGCAAGTTGTGTGCCAACCTATGACACGGAGTTAAATAAACTTAAGTTATTGATTTTATTAAATGACTTATAACTCATCTCAAGAATGTTTTGCTCTTTCGTTAAGTCAGTCATTGCCGCGGCAAGATCTGCCTCGGTAAGAATTGCCATCGCTTCCTGATTAATAACCTTAAACGATTCATTTGACTCTGTTACACGTGTAATCGTGTTATTACGACCACCAAGCGTTGACATAGTAGACATCACTGAATTTTTAGCATTTTCAATACCAATTTGTGCATCCGCCATCCGCTCTCGAAATTCGGTATTTGATAATGAAGTATCCGTTAGTGCCGTTTTTAATGACTCGAGTGTGTTCAAAATATTGACATTATTCGGTGGTTCTAAAGATATATCGACACTACCCGGTGAAGCCCCTTGCGCCGTAATGTTGACACCATTAAAACGAATTCCCTTTTCTGAAGTGAAATTACCACTTTGAAGCACACTATTAGTACTATCTAAGATCTCAAAAGTATCACTATTACCGGGAAGTAACGGCGCTATAACATTAAGCTTAAAGGTATTGTTTGCTGGGTTACTATGATCATAATTCTTGCCGTGGAAATTATCATATTCCCCTTGGTCTACGACTTCAGTCGTCACGGTCATGATATTACCGGTAAGATTACTGCTATTCGCGGTTAACCGAGCTGGGGCAGATTCAAACACTCGCTTGCCATTATCGCTCCCCTTAATATAGACATTGGTCGCGATTTGAATATCATTATCTTGTTCATTACCACGATAAGTATATTCTCCCGTTTGATCATCTTTGACATACGCTTGTAGATGCGACGCAGTACCAGAAAAAATAAAATCGCCACTGGCATTTTTACTATTTACTAAACTGAATACTTCTTTTTGTACTTGGTCTATTTCTAACGAAATGGCATATCTATCTTGCGAATCAACGGAACCATTAAGCGCACGAACCGAAAGCACCCGTCCACGTTCCATCGCAATATGTAAGTTATTGAGTGTTGACTCTTCTAAGCCTAATGTACTTTTCAGCATCAACCCATTGGTTTGGTATTGGGTATTTTTTTTGATTTCATCATTCAGGTAACTCGATTTCGCTATTTCAGCTGGTGCATCACCCGAAGTACGAAACTTTTCTTGAGAGGTGACTTGCGAATGTGCCGTATTCAAGCGCTTTTGTGTTTGCGACATGTCTTGCATCGAGCGAGAAAATATTTGGTTATTGGTTAATCGCATCTTAGTTACCTCGCTGCATTCAGAATGGTATCGAATATTTTTTGGGAAATACTCACCACTTGTGCGGATGCATTGTAAGCCTGTTCATATCGCACCATATTTGCAGCCTCTTCATCAAGATTAACTCCAGACACACTTTCAATCCAATTACGGCTTTGCACTAATTTCGCTTCATTTGCAGCTGAATCAACGCGTGCGGCACGGGTTTTATTACCAACCGTTGAGATCATGGTTGAAATACCCTCCGCAAACGTCATCTGGTTTTCACCATTGTTTTTATGATTTTTACGTAATTTGGCGTCATTTTCTAAGCCCGCTAGTTTTAAACCATTACTGTTATCTGCAATGGCGTCACGGTTGTAAGCTAATGTGAAAATTTCGCCAGGATTTGGTTTACCATCCATTTTAATTTCATAACCCACGCCCGGATTTAAAGGTGGAATAGCATTAGCAAATAAATCCTGTCCATTCAATGCGCCAGAACTGGTGGCCATATAACTGCCATTACCATCATAAATATCAAAATCACCGCTGTTATTCACCGAGATCTGTTGTGGTGCCGTGATATTTAAATCGTTATTTGTAAAAGAGAGAGTTGAATCCGATATCTCCGTAACGGAAATTCGGCTCATTGTCGTATTAGTCGGCCCTGTCTTTGCTCGCAAGATCGAGGCTAACGCAATATCTTCAGGCTGAGAACGTGTTACGTCATAATCGTTAAGATTAAATAACGTTGGGCTCATTAAAAATTTATCACCGTTTTGAAAGCCACCTGCAGCTGCAGAAAAATCAATTTCAAAACCATGGTCAGTGACTTCGACAGGCCCTGGGTAAGCACCATTAATCGCCAACGGATTCGCACTCCGCTCACCATTTTTAATTTCATAAACATCGAAACTCATCGAGCTGGTCATCGATACTTGATATTGACTGGTTGTTAACGAACTCCCCTCGCCAGCGATTAGTTGAGTTGTGATCACATGCGCAGGATTAGAGTTACCTGAATAATGTTTTGCTTGTGTTGACGGTACTGTGTATATCTCTTTACCCATTTTGCCATTCAAGTCTAAGCCCATTCTGTTTTGAGTGTTCACTGCATCAGCAATACCAAGGCTTAATTGGCCTATCTCTCGTAACGATGAATTAATGGTTTTATCGCGGAATTCTATCAATGCGCCAATACGTCCACCAAGCTCAATATCTTGTAGCGGCATGGTATTTTTATCAATTTTTAAGACCAGCTCCATATTGCTGGGATCGGGATCACCACCAACCGCTTGGAACTGACTGACACTGTTTTGCATCACTAACGGTTGCCCGTTCAGCAAATTAATTGAAACGCTTTTGTTGTCATTCACAATCGTTGATATGTCGAGTTCTTTTGCCAGCGCTTCGATCGTAACATCACGCTGATCAAGTAACGTGCCAGAAGCACCTCGTGAGGTATTTTCCGCAATCATCACCTGCTTATTAAACCCTTCAACTTCTTTAATCAAAGAGTTAAGTAACGCTGGTTTCTCTATAAGTTCACTGTTTACTGTTCTTGCTTGATTATTTAACTGCTCACCAACATTACGGAAACCGGCAGCCAACGTTTGCGCATCGGCAATCACTAATTGACGATTTGAAATCGACGTTGGATCATCATTGGCAGTATGAAAAGATTCAAATAATTGCGAAACACCTGAGCTCATATTATTAGATTCATCAGAAAGGACTTGGTCTGTACGCGTGATTTCAGCAAGCAATTTTTCTTTATTACTAAAAGCACTGCTATCAATTAATAATTCAGCTTGCGCAAATTTATTAACTTCACGACCAGTAACAGAACGAGCAAGGCCCATGTTATCTGTTTGTGAGTTATGCTGGGTGCGCTGACGGCTATATCCATCCGTATTAACATTCGAAATGTTATTACCTGTGGTATTAAGCATTTGCTGGTGACCTAAAACACCAGACGTGCCTATTTGTAATAAATTTGCCATCAGATTACTGCTCCAACCATCAGATCATCACTCCAAAATAGATTATCTGTATTTCTTTATATTCAGTTATAACTTATTCAGTTACTCAACTAAGCAAGGCTATTTAAATGCATCATGTTTCATGACGTTTTGTATTTTCGCTGCATAGTTAGGATCTGTTGCATAACCCGCATTCTGTAAACCATTCAAGAACTGTGCCGAGTCTGCAGAATTACGTAATGCCTCACTGTAACGATCGCCTGATTGCAAGAAATCAGCAAAATCATTAAAGCTCGACTGAAAGTTTTGGTAACTTCTAAATTGATGTTTTTCACGTTTAGCCACACCGTCGGTAAACTCTAGGGTATCCACACTTGCTGTCGGACCTTCCCAACGTTTATCTGCTTTAATATTGAATAAGTTGTATGAGCTATCACCTTTATTATCAGTCGATACCTTCTTGCCCCAGCCCGTTTCTAACGCTGCTTGAGCAAGTAATACATCCGGAGAGACATTTAAGCGCTTAGCCACCGAGTCCGCAAAAGGCGCTAATGCAACAACGAACTCTTCAGGGCTGTTGAATTGTACCTGGCTAGGCTTTTCAGCCGTGGGTAATGTAGTATTCGCTTGCTTCCCATCAGCAATAGGACTCCGCTCTTTGTCAATAGTCGGGACTGTAGCAGCGTCTTTATCTTCTATTAACCCTTTATCTACAGCCTTAGTGGCTTGTAAGTTTTGCAATGGGTTACTATCCCCTTGCAGTGACGAGGCTGGCATATAATTGCCGCCATTATTCGACAACTGCTTAACGATAACATCCGCTAAACCCATACTGCCTGATTGGCTCATATCCGCTGCCATTTGCTTATCTTGCATATCACGATAAAACTGGGTGTAGTTGTTATTCATTGGACTTTCGGTTTCAAATGCAGTATTCGCGTCACGCATGCTTTTCATCAGCATATTGGTAAACAAAGACTCAAACTGCTTTGCGACTTCTTTCAATGCAGCTTCATCATTATTCAGCGCGCTTTTACGCAAAGAATCCAGATTATGTGTATCTAAGACGTTACTGCTTACATTTGTTTTAAATGAATTATCCATACCCAGCCCGTTACTATTTTCGATAGTTATTATTTTCGATAGTTATTATTTTCGATAGTTATTATTTGTCAGTTATTCGTATTACTGACTTAATGATTGAAAGCTACTGCCATTTATCCGGCGCTGTTCAAAGCAATATAATCAATGACTTAAAATTAAAAAATGTATTAACTTCAACCTTTATACATACACTGCAATTCTTAAACCAACTCTGATAATAGAATGAAATAGATACAAAAAAGCGCTATAGCCAATCACTGGTTATAGCGCTCATAAAATAAATCATAGCGTGCTTAATTAGCTTCACGCCATTAAATGATAATTAGCTGCCCATCTAATGCACCCGCATCTTTAAGCGCTTCTAAAATTGACATTAAATCACCCGGCGCGATACCAACCTGATTGACCGCGCGGATCAAATCATCAAGTGTCGCACCTGCATCAAGTTTAAACATACGTGCATCTTCTTGAGTCACATTAATGGTCGACTTATTAGTAACCACAGTTTCACCATTGGCGAAAGCGTTGGGTTGTGAGACGTCTTGGGTTTCATCAATGGTTACCGTTAATCCACCATGAGTAATTGCAGCTGGTTTTAGCCTGACGTTTTGACCAATAACAATAGTACCGGTACGTGAGTTAACAATAATTTTAGCTGATTCATCCGCCATTTTTAATTCAAGATTTTCTAATGTCGCTAAATAAGCAACACGTTGGGAAATATCACGAGGAGCAAGTACCCGCACTGACGTCGCGTCCATTGGATAAGCTGTATTAGGACCGACAAGATTATTAATTGAGTCAGCAAGACGTTTCGCGTTAGAAAAATCGCCACGGTGTAAATTAAATGTGAGAAAATCACCATCGCCAAATGGATTCGCGACTTCCTTTTCAACAATAGCGCCACTGCTGATACGACCGACGGTAGGCGTATTAATTATCACCTTTGAACCATCTTTCCCCTCGACGCCAAGGCCACCTACAACAAGACTACCTTGTGCTAACGCATACACTTGTCCATCAGCACCTTTCAGGAAGGTCTGCAATAATAAACCACCGCGTAAACTTTTCGCTTCACCGATTGCAGCAACCGTGACATCAATCGTTTGACCAGGTTTCGTGAATGCGGGTAATACCGCACTCACCGCAACGGCCGCGACATTTTTAATTTTAACTTTCGCGCCTTCAGGCATGGTGATACCAAAATTATTCAACATAGTTTTAAAACTTTGCGCTGAAAACGCATTACTTTTTTCACCTGTACCTGGTAAACCGACCACTAAACCATAACCGATTAATTGGTTATCACGAACCCCTTGCACAGAACTTATATCTTTAATTCGCGCTGCATGTGCAGTATTGATCGTAACAACAAAAAAGCTTAACAAGACAATGCTCATGCCGAATAAGAAATGTTGTCGTTTAATCCGAGTTGATAGTTTCATCTAAATAACCTGTGCTATAAGAATTGTCATTATTTTGGTTTATACAGCTTACTGCCAAAATTATGACAACCGCGAAATAATGGGCGTTATAGAGCTAAAAGCAATTGTCATACCAAGATGTTATTTACAGATTGGCTCAGATTAAAAAGGCCATTTATTACCATTCAGGAATTTAGTTGCCCAGCCTTGTACTTGCGCTTCCCCCAAATCATCAATTGCGCCATATTGAATACGCGCATTCGCGATCAAAGAAGAATTCACTTTATTATCAGCGTCGACATCTTGTGGGCGTAATAAGCCAGTAAGACGAATATACTCACTCCCATTATTCAGCATGAGCCACTTCTCACCACGAATAACTAAGTTATTATTAGGTAACACACGCACGACGGTAACAGAGATATTACCTTCTAAACTGTTGCTCTGATCGGCAGAACCATTTCCAGAAAAAGAACTCGTTTGATTTAAACTACCTTCAATCGTATAACCGCTAATAGTCACCTCGTCACCGCCAAGCTTGATAGGGTCTAATTCAAACGAGTTATCTTTACCTAGGTTTGAGCTAGCTTTCTTTTTAGCACTAGTTGACTCTGTCAATGTAACAGTAATGATGTCACCGACACGACGTGCTTTAATATCCGAGAAAATATTATTATTGTATTGTGGATTAAATAACGATCCCGTTACTTTCGCTTGTACAGGGTTATCATCGGGTACAATCGGTGCATAATCAGGTGAGTCTTGCTGTGGCGTGTCGTTCACATCAGCTGGTTCTTCCACATCTTCGGTTTTGGTCGAGTCTGTATTTTTAGCGACCATGTTATCTTTTACTTTAACCAAAGACGAGCAACCAGCTAGCTGGATAAAAACAAACAAAGCAAGGATAAGATTACGCATTATATTTCTCGATGTTATTAATGAATGTTTAACGACTAACCGTTAAATTATAACTGTTGATTGGTATAACTTAACATTTCATCAACCGCTGAGATTACTTTTGAATTCATCTCATATACACGTTGGCTTTCAATCAGATTTACTAATTCTTCCGTCACGTTTACATTCGATGTTTCAATCGCACCTTGCACTAATTTACCCAGACCTTCATTACTTGGAAGACCTTGTACTGGATCACCACTCGCACCTGTTTGAATATACATGTTTTGTCCAATTGGCTGTAAACCACCTGGGTTAACAAAGTCTGAAATATTAATCTGGCCAACGGTTTGATTGTTTGTCTGACCCGGTAAACTTACCGAGACTTCGCCATCTTCCGAAACGGTAACAGTTTGTGCATCTGCAGGTATTTGGATCTGCGGCTGCAATGGATAACCCGTGCCAGGTGTCACGATAATCCCTTCATCATTTAAAGTGAATTGACCGTTACGAGTATATGACGTAGTACCATCAGGCATTTCCACCTCGAAAAAACCACGACCACTGACCATTAAATCCAGCGAGTTATCAGTCGTTAACATATTACCTTGAGAATGATCTTTTTGGGTCGCAACAACCCGAGCACCCGAACCAACCATTAAGCCAGACGGTAGTTTGGTATTTTGCGATGATTGACCACCCGGTTGATTTACCGCTTGGTACAATAAATCTTCAAAGATAGCGCGTTCTTTCTTAAAACCAACCGTGCTGGCATTGGCTAAGTTATTTGAAATGGTTGAGATATTCGTTTGCTGTGCTTCTAAACCGGTTTTACTTATCCATAATGCAGGATTCATAACACTTTCCTCATCTAATTTATACTTTATGTAAACTCATCAACGAACAATTAATTCACTCGTAATAGTGAGTCTGATGCTTTGTCATTTTCTTCTGCTGTTTTCATCATTTTTATCTGCATTTCAAATTGACGTTGCAAATTAATCATTCCTGTGAGTTCACTAACAGCACTAACATTACTGGTTTCTAACGCGCCACCTGCTACTTGGACATTTACATCAACGGCGGCGGGAGTACCATCCGCTTGTCGAAACATACCATCATAGCCTTTCACTAAATTTCGAACATCGGGATTAACCAGTTTCAATTGGTCTACTTCTTCCAAGGCATTTGCCGGTGCCCCCTGAGGACGAATCTCGATACGACCATCAGCATGGATTTTTATTTGTTCCACAGGTGTTGGAATAATAATAGGACCACCTTCACCAAGTACTGGGCGCCCTGATGATGTCAATAATTCACCAGTAGGACTCATGTGTAAGCTACCACTGCGGGTATAACTTTCCTTGTTCTTATCATCCAGCACACTTAACCAACCATCACCTTGGATCGCAACATCGAGTGCATTACCCGTTTGTTGTAGTCCTCCAGCAGTAAAATCCTGCCCCGGACTTTCGGTAATAGCAAATACACGGGTTGGTAGGCCTTCACCAAACGCTTGCATTGAACGCGCTTGTTCAAAATCAGCCTTAAAACCATGTGTATTCACATTGGCGATATTATTGGCACGAACAGCCAATGCATTCATATTTTCTTTGGCACCCGACATAGAGATATAAAGCATATTGTCCATTCGTCAATCCTCTGTCACTTTTCGTTGAAATCGTTAATTACCCGTCTAATATCAGTAATAAAGCAATTAAAGTGCCAAAATTAAAAAGCCACCCTAAATAGGATGGCTTTTTATCAAAAATCTATCTTTTAGATAAATTATATGTCGAATAATTCCGCTTGCTATATGGCTTACTCGCCCGTTACATTAACGGATCTGTAATACTGTATCTTGTAATTTCGAGTTAACCTCTAACGTTCTTGAATTGGCTTGGTAGTTACGTTGTGCCGTAATTAAGTTAACAAGTTCACTGGTCAAGTTTACATTAGACTGTTCTAGTGCCGATGAATTAATTTTACCAAAGGTACCTGAGTTGGCTTCGCCAGCAATCGCATTGCCCGAAAGTTGTGATGCACGCCAGCCCGTATCACCCGTCTGACTCAAGCCTTGTTCATTGGCAAACTTAGCCATCGCAATCATACCCAACTTGTCATTACGACCATTACTGTAGCTCGCCGCAACCATACCATCCGGGCCAATATCAATCCCCGTTAATCGACCCACAGTCGCCCCGTCTTGCTCAAGCTTAGAAACTTCAAATGCAGACGCAAACTGAGTCGGGTTATTGATATTAAGTTTAATCGTCTGAGTGGTATCCGCACCATTAGTTAAAATAGCGCCTAGTGGCAAGGTCTCTGCGATCGCAGGGAGTTGCTGTTGCAATAGTCCTGATGAATCAAACGTCATTCGCATCGCGGTCGGTTTTATTGGTGTTCCCGGAGCCGATGCAACAGCCTGACCACCAACAATATTAAGAGGTTGATCATCCACATAGTTAAACTCTAACCAAGAGTTTGCTGGTGCCCCCGCAGAGCCATCTTTTACGTAATAAGTTGATAAGGTATGTGATTCACCTAACGAATCATAAATAGAAACAGACGTCGCAGAGGTATAAGTGCCACTGTCTGCGGGATCAAATTTCAATGGGTCTAATCCTGGTGATGTCGCCGGCAAATTCATCGTCATATCAACATTGCGCGTTGACTCAGGCACACCTGCTGTATCCGGGATTTGTAACGGTTTGGTTGACGCCATACTCACCGCTTTTGGTGATCCATCGTCATTGACGTCATAAACTTGCAGATAATTACCCGCTGAATTAGTCACAAAACTATTTGAATCAAGCTTAAAGGCACCTGCACGCGTATAATTACGGTCCATAGACTCAAGTCCATCAGACATAACGAAGAAACCATTACCGTTAATCGCCAAATCAAGTGAGTTATCGGTAAAGTTCAAACTACCTTGTTGGAACTGCTGTGCAACATGAGCCGTTGCCACACCGTTACCAACAGACGTTTTTGCATTTGAGAAAATCGATGTTGCATAAACATCACCAAACTCGGCGCGAGACTCTTTAAAACCCGTGGTGTTAACGTTAGCAATATTATTTGCCGTTGTATTAAGGTCTTTCTGAGCAGCGTTAATCCCACTCAAGGCGATGTTAAATGACATAAGATTTCCTTATTCAATAAATTAGTAAGTTTTAGCTGCAACTTCTGTTGCTTCGCTCAGAGGAAGACTACCCATACCTTTCAAGTTCAGCATAATACCGTTACCTGTATTACCAATATTCACACTTTCGACATGCTGGAAACTTGAGATTTTAAGGTCTTGTGCATTGCCGTCTATCGATGCAGATGCTTTTAAGCGGTAACTTCCTTCCGCCACTTTCTTGCCGTTCATGTCTGTACCATCCCAATTAAAGGCAATAGCACCACTTTTTTGTTCACCCATATCGAGCACTTTAACAACTTCACCAACTTGATTGGCAATTTGTAAACGCAAATTTGGTGCGCTCTGTGGTAATTCAATACGACCAGATACATCCTCACCTCCAGACAAAAATGCTGACGATGCAGGGGCCAATACTTTAGTACCGACCAGACTCGATGCCTGCAGCGCTTGGTTTGAGCTCATGATCGTATTTAGCTGCTCAAACTTGCTATCCATATTAGAAATACCATCAGCAGTAGTAAATGACGCCATTTGCGCCACCATGTCTGAGTTTTCTACCGGTTTGAACGGATCTTGATAAGCCAATTCTTGTGTAAGTAACGAGAAAAAGTCTTCTTGACCTAGCTCTTTGCGGGTAGTTTCTGCCGCTTGCTCTGCCGCATCTTTTTTTTCTGCTTTAAACTGACTGCTGAAGTCAGCTATATTATTACTGTTATTAATTGTCGTCACAGCCAAATACCCTCTATTAACCTTGACCTAACGTTAATGTCTTATTCAACATTTGTTTAGCAGAATCAGCTATTTGCACGTTAGTTTGGTATGAACGAGATGCGCTAATCATGTTTGCCATCTCTTCCATTACGTTTACATTCGGACGATATACATAGCCATTTTCGTCAGCTAATGGATGATTTGGATTAAATTCATTAACTAATGGCGCATCACTTTCTACAATCCCTGCAACATTCACGCCAACTGCTTCATTTTGCGCAGCATTAGCTTGATCAAATTGTGCTTGGAAAATAGGATAACGCGCTTTATAGGTCTCACCGGCGCTACTACTCACACTATTCGCGTTAGCAAGGTTACTCGCGGTTGTATTTAAACGAACCGATTGTGCACTCATTGCCGAACCGGCAACGTCAAAGACTCGAAATAAACTCATAATTATTGTCCTTTAATTGCCTTGCGCATAGTTTGAATTTTACTGCTTAAAAATGACAGTGATGCCTGATATTCCATGCTGTTTTGCATAAAGCTAGCACGCTCAGTTTGTACATCAACTGTATTACCGTCACCAGTATCGGGTTGATTCGGAATTCTATATTGAAGATCAGACGCCATATCCCTGCCGCCTGATATATGACGTTCACTGGTTTTTGATAAGTTAAAACTGCTGCCCTGGGTCGCACTAGCAAGTGCATCCTTAAAGCTTAAGTCTTTCGCTTTAAACCCTGGCGTGTCTGCATTAGCAATATTACTGGCTAATACCTCTGCACGACGCTCTCTTACGCCAACAGAATATTGGTGTATACCCAATGCATTATCAAAATTAATAGCCATGAACGCCTCCTATAACATTTATATCGTAATCAATCGCAGGATAATTACGATGATACAAATGATGAAAGCAACATATGTGCCAAAATAGGTAATTAGAGATTCGCTTTATTTAACCCATAAATCAAAAAATAAATAACAACCTTAAAATCAGTACCTTAAGCTTATATTAAGGTGGTTTTTATGAACGTTATAATTTAAAGGCATGAGAGGAAATACAGGAGGCTATCTAAAGATAAACTGTTAAATCAATTTTTTGACGGTTTATGGCGATCAATTATAGCCAATAAACGAACATCCATGTTCAAGCCGTAACCGTTACAAATAAACTATTTTAACCTATAGACTATCCCTGGGTTACAACGGACCATTTCAAACTTATCCGTTAACCCAGTCAAGGATTCTGATGCGCCTAAGAAGAGGTACCCACCCGGCTTTAATGATCCTGCAAATTGATTAAGGATCTGACTTTTAATCTTTGGGGAAAAGTAAATCAGTACATTACGACAAAAAATAATATCGAACTTACCGAGCAAAGCATAGCTTTCCAATAAATTGATTTCACGAAATGTCGTTAACTGCTGCACGTCACGATTCACCTGCATTTTATCATCAGGTAGTGTCGTGAAAAACTGACGCTTACGTTCAGGAGACAGGCCCCTGCCAAGAGCCAAGCGATCATAAACACCATCTTTACAATGCTTAATCATAGTTGGGGATATATCCGTACCGACAATTTGTACATTAGGCTTCACTAAACGCTTAATCTTTTCTTGCGTTTCAATCGCAGACATTGCTATTGAAAACGGTTCTTGTCCAGATGAAGAGGCGGCAGACCAGATCTTAATTGGCTGACCTTTATTCATAAATTCAGGTAAGATCTGAGCCTGTAAATACTCAAACGGGTAAACATCACGAAACCACAACGTTTCATTAGTGGTCATCGCATCAATAACATCATTACGTAAATCACGCGCTAACATAGTCATCGATTTTTGTACTAGTTCAGTTAAACTCGTCATTTTATGCTTTGCCAATAGTGGCAATAAGCGACTTTTAACTAAATATTGTTTATTTTGCCCTAATACAATACCACACTGAATTTCAAGAAATTCACTAAAACGGGTATAAACTTCATTTGACAATGTTTGCACTATTTTTTACTCAACTTTCTATATGAAAATACATTTATTCAATACAACTATTCCCTAGCTAGGGTCTGCTGCTTTTAATGCTTTTAAAACCGCACCCGCAAGTTCATCGGGATTAAATTTTGCGATAAAATCGTTTGCGCCAACTTTAGTTACCATCGCCTGATTAAACACACCACTTAACGACGTATGTAAAATAATATATAAACCATTCAATGATTGATCATTTCTCACTTCTGCAGTGAGTGTATAACCATCCATTTCTGGCATCTCAATATCTGAGATCATCAACGCGATTTGGTCGGTAATTGGGCCATTGGCAGCCATTTCACGAAGTTTATTTAACCCGTCTCGACCATCTTTAGCTAATACAATCTTAAAGCCAAGGTCAGAGACTGCTTTCTTAATCTGATTACGTGCAACACTTGAATCATCTACAACAAGAATCACTTTCTCTATTTCTTTCGTATCTATTTGTGTTGCCGTTTCAAGTATTCCTTCACTAACTTCCATTTTCACTGGCGCCACTTCATGCAGGATTTTCTCCACATCTAAGACTTCAACAAGTTCTTTATCAACTTCTGTCACAGCCGTTAAATAGCTAAATCGACCAGTACCTTTTGGCGGGGGTAAAATAGCTTCCCAGTTAATGTTGATAATACGTTCAACGCTCGAGACTAAAAAGCCCTGTACTGAACGATTATATTCAGAAATAATGATGAATGCCTTACTTAGATCCTCAATTGGACGACCACCAGTGGCTAAGCTTAAATCAATCACAGAGATCGTTTTTCCACGTATATGAGCAACGCCACGCACTACACGATGAAGCTGAGGCAGAGTCGTTAATGGCGGACATTGTAATACTTCTTTTACTTTAAATACATTGATACCAAAACGCTGACGCCCGTTTAAACGGAACATAAGTAATTCTAGACGGTTTTGTCCGACCAACTGTGTCCGTTGATTGACCGTATCGAGTAATCCTGCCATTATTCATCCTTAGGTAAATGTTGCTTATTTTCAACATGGCTTAAATATTGCTTACCACTGTATTATTCATTTATATTTGTTGTTTACAGTATAAAACAGTCAAAAGTTTGGCTCTTAAATCACTTTATACGTAACCGTTAATCTTATATCGGCTTAGAAACCTAAATGCTTAAATATATTTTTTCATTGTTGTTTTTCTATTGTTTTAGTTTGGTGAGTTATTTACCACTTGCGAACGCAACAACAGATCAACATCATGTTATTGAAGAGTTTGCAGAATCTTTTATCAAAGCGCAACTACCTAGCTCTCAGAATGAAAGAGTAAGTATAGAAGTAACAAAAATTGACCGCAGAATAACAGTAACTCAGTGTGAAGGTAATATGTCTGCAGAGTTAGTTGGTAATAAAAGCTTACAACGCTCCGCGACAGTAAGAATACGTTGCAAGCGTGCTGATGGCTGGCAACTCTACGTACCAATAAAGATTATTCGACTAGTACCCGTGGTGGTTAGCAATCGACCTTTATCAAAAGGTAGCCGATTAACGAAAAACAATACTAAAATAGAATATATGAACCGTTTATTATTACGCTCAGGTTATATTTCGGATTTGACTTTTGTTAATAGAGCACGCTTAAAGAGACCACTCTCGGCTGAACAAATGATCTCAACACGAGATATATGTCTTGTGTGTAAAGGTGAAAGCGTTACAATTACCAGTTCAGTGGGCAATCTAACCGTAAAAACTGATGGTGTAGCATTGGCTAACGGTATTTTGGGTGAAAAAATCAAGGTGCGTAATAGTAAATCGAAACGAACTGTTTCGGGTATTGTCCAAGCAGCAGGTATTATCCAAATAAACTATTAAATTTTGCTAAAGTTTTATTGTCATAAGTCGATAATCTTTTAGTACACCTGTTTACAATTCAATAGGTAGAAAAATGGCCATAAATTTAACCAATTTAAATAACCGTAGTCTCCAGCTAGATCAAGCAAGAAGTGCGCAGCAGAAAACCAGTGTTCAAAATGGTAATCCGGCTCAAACTTCACCGCAACGTATAGCACAAGGCGACTCTGTTAACATTACATCACAAGCCAAAAGTTTGACCGCTATGGAACATGATTTAGCTCAAGGTACACCTGTTAACACATCGAAAGTCGAAAGTTTGAAAAAGGCCATTGCTGATGGTAGCTATCAAGTTGATGCGAATAAATTAGCAAAGAATATGTCTAACTTCGAATCTTTACTTGCATAACCGAGTACCGTAACAGAGATGACAATAAAAGCATTGCCCGAATTACTCGTTTTACAGGTATCTTATGTAGAACAATTACTGGCTCTACTGACAGCTGAAAAATCAGCGTTAGAGTCACGCGACGTCACGGCACTAGAAAAGCTCAGTCAAGATAAGCAAGAAAAAATAACCCAAATTGCCGAACTCGATGTCAAAATCAACCAGCACCCTGATGTTGCAGAATTACTCTCTACCTACTTATCTCAAAAACAACAAATTGAAACAGAACTCACTCAATGCCAAGAATTGAATGACGTTAACGGTAAGTTGATTGAACTCAATCTGCGTAATTGCAAACGATTAACTGATACCATCATCCGTAGTCGCTCACGTAATAATATTACCTATGATAAGTTAGGCCGTACTCGCGGATCATCTTCGACCCTAGGTTTAACATTCAAATCCTGATCCAGCGCCTTACTGTTATATTTGAGTTAACAAACCGTCACATTAATTGCTAAACCGCCTTTCGATGTCTCTTTATATTTATTCTTCATATCATCCCCTGTGGCTTTCATTGTTTTAATCACCTGATCAAGCGATACCTTATGGTCTCCAGCTCCCATACGCGCCATACGTGACGCATTAATCGCTTTCACCGCACCAATGGCATTACGTTCAATACAAGGAATCTGAACCAAACCAGCTATCGGGTCACAAGTTAGCCCCAAATTATGTTCCATGCCTATTTCAGCAGCGTGCTCAACTTGCTCTAGTGTCCCGCCTCTTATTGCCGTCAAGCCTGCAGCGGCCATAGAGCAAGCAACACCGACCTCGCCCTGACACCCCACTTCAGCGCCAGAAATAGAGGCATTTTTCTTATATAAAGTCCCAATTGCGGCACAGGTTAATAGGTAAGTTTTTATTTTATCTTCTGTTAATGGGCTAACGAACTGATCATAAAAATACATCACGGCAGGAATAATACCGGCAGCACCATTGGTCGGCGCCGTAACAACACGTCCACCAGCCGCATTTTCTTCATTCACGGCCATCGCATACATATTAACAAAGTCCATGCCGTGAAACGTATCATCTTTGGCATCTGGCGCCTGTAATCGCTGGTATAACCCAGGTGCACGACGGCGAACCTTTAAACCTCCGGGTAAAATGCCTTCTTTACGACAACCTCGATGGATACAATCAACCATGATGCTATGCAACTGTAATAGCTTTTTGTTGATGACATCATCGGGATTTAATTGGCGCTCATTTTCATACATCAGCTTGGCAATAGATAACCCGTGTAATCGACAAATAGAGAGGAGTTCATCAGCACTATCAAATTTATATTTTGGCGGTATCTTGGCATTCGCTTCCAATGGCTGTTCGATGTGATCATGGTCGATAATAAAACCACCGCCAATTGAATAATACGTCTTACTCAATACAATATTATCTTGGCTTAAGGCTGTTATCGTCATCCCATTACTGTGATAAGACAAGGTTTTACGCTGGTGCAGTATGATGTTTTCAGCACGCGTAAAAGGCACAAATCCAATCTCGTTCAAGTCAATGCCTTGTTGTGCTTCTATTTTCGTTAATATTGCGGGCACCAGCTCAGAATCGATCTTGTCTGGTTCATAACCTGCTAACCCCAAAATAACCGCGACATCACTGCCATGACCAGCCCCCGTCTGTCCTAACGAACCAAAGAGTGCAGCGTTAATACCTAAAATAGATTCACTATTATCGAGTGCTTTAAGCTGTTGTAAGAAATCAAATGCTGCGCGCATAGGACCTACAGTGTGTGAACTCGATGGCCCAATACCAATACTAAACATATCAAAGGTACTGATCATAAAATACTCCCTGATTAATGAATATTACTTACTGTAGGTATAGCACATGATTGTTTGTGCAATTTTATTACTATTTTGAAAACATATTACGACTATAACTAGTTATAAACCTACATAGATTTTGCTTGTAAATTCGTCATTATCACGATGTTTA
>Ga0209291_1001884_pt1 | contig 17890 bp, 10 predicted proteins | sample GOMGulsemesocosm_FD_184633 | JGI IMG/M metagenome (GOLD analysis project Ga0209291, IMG submission 184633) | Methane-oxidizing microbial communities from mesocosms in the Gulf of Mexico - GOM9B Gulf of Mexico (SPAdes) (version 2) | ecosystem: Environmental > Aquatic > Marine > Cold seeps...
TCAGCGCGGTGAAACGTTAACGGTAGCATAAACAGCGAACTTCACGTTGAGGCTCGCTGTCTTGTTATCACTACACCTTCAACTGCTTATTAACCGGTAAATGTCGCACTCGAACGCCACTGGCTTTGAATATCGCATTCGTGATGCTTGGAATAATTGGTGGCACGCCGGGCTCACCTACCCCGCCTGGAGCCTCGTTTGATTCAATAATGTGGACAAACATCTTAGGCGATTGATTGATCCGTGTGACCATTGCATCATGGAAGTTCGACTGCTCCACTTGACCGTTTTTAACCGTGATACCGCCCATTAGTACAATCGACAAGCCAAACACCATCGCCCCTTCCATTTGTGCTTTGACGCGATCTGGCGTGATGGCCACACCACAATCGATGGCGCAATGCATTTCCAATACCGTGACCTTGCCATTTTCGACGTTAACTTTGGTGGCGGCCGCGACATAACTGCCGAAACTGCGCAGAAAACCAATGCCCCAACCCTGATTCTTCGGCTGTGGTTGCGCCGTATTCGCTTGCTCGCAAAGGTGATTAATACAGGCTTTCATTCGTTTGGTATCGACTGGATGTGTATCAAACCCAGAGCCGTAATTACCATAATCAAAGCCTTCTTTTTTAAGATCAACGTGGCGGTCACTCCCGATTAACTTTAGCCACATCTGTTGGGTCGAGATGCCCGCTTTATCTGCTAGTTCATCGACAAATGATCCCAACGCAAAACTATTGTTCAGCGCGGCAACACCACGTACCCAACCTGGGCGCACATGGCTATCGGCTTTGTGAGACTCTAGGCTCATGTTGGCCATTTCAAACGGCGTATCACCAAAGCCAACCGATAGATCACCCGTCGACAATGATTTCTTCTTACCATCAAATAACCAACCAATCGGTGGGTTCGCTAAGCGCTGAATCCAAAAATCAGCACCTTGTTCATCACTTAACTCTGCTTTGAGGTAATTGGCTGAGATAGAATGATAGAAACCATGTTTAATATCATCTTCGCGGGTCCACACCACTTTAACCGGCTTAGCGACTTGACGAGCAAGCTCGACTGCTTCAACAATAAAATCTCCCTTCGACTTACGACCAAAGGCGCCGCCCATTAGCGTAATGTTAAGTTCCACTTGCTCTTTTTTAATCCCAAGTTCAGTTGCTACCAACCCTTGCGCCCATTGTGGATTTTGGGTGCCTGCCCAAATAGTACATGTTAAATCTTTACCGCTACCTTTTACTGTCGCCGTCGCACTCGGCGTTTCCATCGGGGAATGGTTTTGATAAGGCATTGAATAAGTCGCTTCGAGGGTATTTTCTTGATCATAACTGTGACTGTAGACATCACCCTTGGTACGCGCGACATCGCCTTTATTACTCACTGTCTTAATCAACTGCTGCTGTAATGTTTCGGTATTTAGTACCGCATGCTCACCATGTTGCCACTCAATCTTGAGGCGTTTTTTCCCTTCGTGAGCAGCCCACGTGTTGGTCGCCAAAACCGCGATACCGCCAAGGGGCAATACACTGACCGGCATGCTACGCGCTTTTAACTCGATCACTTTCACCACGCCGCGTACTTTTAGTGCTTCACTAGCATCAAACGATGAAACCTTACCGCCAATCACTGGCGGGCGAGCAATACTAGCGATAAGCATATCCGGCAGTTGAATATCTTGGGCGTATATCGCCTTACCAGCAATCATGTCATGTTGGTCGAACAACTCGACATCTTTGCCAATTAGGATGAAGTCTTTCGCGTGCTTCAGGGTGATGGCGTCATCGGCTGGTGGCGTTAGTTTAGAGGCTGCCTTGGCAAGTTCACCAAAGCCAAGCTTGTCGCCGCTAGCGTTGTTAATCACAAAGTGCTCTTTAGCGCTGACATCAGCCACGGGCACCTGCCAATGGTTAGCCGCCGCTTGCTCTAACATTTGGCGCGCCGCTGCGCCGACTTTTCGCATCTTGGTGTATTGCTTACGAATCGATGCCGATCCTGCGGTGCCTTGTGGACCATAACGATGGTCCGCTTGTCCTTGCACGGCATAAACCTGTTGCCAGTCAGCATTGAGTTCTTCCGCAACAATTTGTGGCACTGAGGTCTTAACACCTTGGCCCATTTCACTGCGATGACACACGATTGAAGTGCGACCATCGGTATCGATACTGACAAAGAAATTAAGCGCGTGTTGGGCCTTATCGAGTTGACCATTGCGGGTCACCTCTGCAGCTAACAACGGTGAAAACCCGGGAATGGTTGTCGCTAGTACCAGCGCTGTAGAGCCGATGCCAAACTGTTTGAGAAAGGCACGGCGGCTAACATTCTCAACTTCAAATAATGCGTTATCAGCAGTCAATGGTGTCGCGGTTAATTTACTCATGACTATTCCCCTGAGCCGCGCTATGAATCGCCTTCTTTATCCGATTATAAGTACCACAACGACAGATATTGCCACTCATATAAGTATCGATATCACCATCACTCGGTTTAGGGTTTGTATTTAACAAGGCGCTTGCACTCATTATTTGCCCCGCTTGACAGTAACCACACTGAGGGACTTTATACTCGCGCCAGCTAATTTGAATCGGATGATTATGTGCTGGGTCCAACCCTTCAATAGTGGTGACTTTCTTATCGGTTAATACTGATACAGGTGTAATACAAGAACGCATCGCCTGTCCATCAACATGAACGGTACATGCGCCACACTGGCCCATGCCACAACCAAACTTGGTGCCAGTAAGGTTAAGCTCATCGCGCAATGCATAAAGCAATGGCATGTTGGGGTCAACGTCTAAACTAACAGCAGTATTATTAATATTAAGTGTGATCATTGCGCGCCTCTTGCTCAAGGTTATTTTATCGTTCCAAGCTTCTAAGTCTTGTGAAAGATCGATATCGTTGTTAACTAACCGCAAGGTTAGTCTAATCATGCTAGCAAATCGACAATAGTTGCGCTAAGTGATTGCGTATCACTTTCGAATATTAGCAATGTTGGCTAGATGAGATTGGGGATTACTTTAAACAATATACGATTGTGAAAGTGAATAACACTATTAGATTAGTGAAAAATACAATTTAGGGCTCTCAATTGTAAGCAGCGATGTCGAGCGCATGATGACGGTTGACCTAGCGATGCTAACGGCGCAAAGGGATTTTATTTTTCAGAGACGTTTTCTCGCTGTGACGACAAATAGCTAATTGACTATCAATCGTTTAGATTTTAAATTGGTCAAAGTCATTGATAAAAAAGCTTATCGCCCTCGAGTCTAATAATAGGGCAATAAGGTGACATAATTTCACTGATGCCCAACAAGATCACAAAATTATCGGAACTGGTATAACAAGGAAGTTTATGCGCGCTATTATTTTAGTACTCATCCTGATTGCGACAAGCTCACAGGCGGCGACTCTAAGCAAGCCCTACTCTGGCTTAAAGACTGACATTCCAATTGGCGTTATTGATGGCGTGACATTACGAATCAATATCGCGTTACCCAAGCACAGTGAAAAACCGAGACCAGTGATGGTATTAATCCATGGCGGTGGGTTGATCAAAGGCGATAGGAGTCGGTTCAATAAACAAATCACAGCAATGGCTAAACGAGGCGTTGTCGCCGCTAGTGTTATGTATCGGCTAGCACCGAAGCATCGTTTTCCGGCGGCGATAGAAGATGTTAAAGCAGCCATTCGTTATTTAAAAGCGAACGCGCAAGTATTAAACCTTGATCCCGAGCGGATTATTGTTAATGGCGCCTCAGCTGGTGCATATTTAGCGACGATGATAGGAGTAACGGGCAATGCGAGCGGTTTTTCTGATCATGGGATATACCCTCAATTCGATTCATCCGTCCGCGCCGTCATCGCACAATCACCAGCTATTGCTGATTATACGCGCGCTAAGTATCACGATTTTTCGATTGTAAAACGCTTTATTAGTACCACAATTGTAGACCGCAAAGATGCCCTTGCAGCCTTATCACCGATCACCTATCTAGATAAAAATGATCCGCCATTTTTTTTAGCACACGGCTCCGCAGATCAACTAGTGCCCGTCGATATGTCTCGCGAATTTGCGCTGGCATTGCAAGCAATAGGACATGAATATGAATATATCGAAGTCGCCGGTGGTAAGCACAGTCTAAAGGCATCTCGTCCTAAAGAAGCGTCAGAAGTTTTTAGCGCTTCGATGGACTTCTTCAAAAAATATGCTTTTTAAAGTAGGACCATCGATTCAACAATATATTCGAAAAGGACACCACCGAGATGACATTTAAAGTAACGAAAGTAGCGACGCCTCAAGGTAGTGAGATAGCTCAAGCGCTGGATGGCAGCTATTTCTCTGATTGCTATTGTTTTCATAGTGAGCAGCTCCGCCGAAACTCACTGAAGATTTGGCTAGACCAAGCATCTTGTACCCCCGCTCTAGCGAATCGAGACCTTACCAACTATTATTTGCCAAAACATCACCCAATCTCCCAGCAAGCTATACAGTGGATAAGTAAACGTTGCCGGTCGGTTCTTTTCGAAGATGAAATGTCCGACCCATGCACAACTATAACCAGCGATCGGCAGCCCAATGAGCAACCAGGCGTTTTGCAAAAACAGACTTAAACCGATTAATATTAACACCATCGTAGAACCTACAAAATGGAGACGTCGGCAAGTTAAATTAGCATGTTGAGATAGGTAAAACGGATAAAATTCCTTAAAAGTATTAAACACTTGTTGTTCTGAAATATCGTTATTCGACATCGCTCACCTCGTTGTTTTTATTATTCATTGCCTAGCACAGTAATGCTTGATGTCATTTCATTATGCCAGTATAAGACCCTCAACATTGTAAACTAGTTGACAATGTGCCATTTCGTTTACACACTGATGCCAATAGATTTTACGAAAGGCAAGAATATGCAGGTAGATCAATTAGTCGATAATCCTTGGCTGGCACAGCTTTCAATGGACTCCCGTCAAGCCTTATTAAAAGTCATTAAACACCGAAGCTTCCTCAAAAATCAGTGCGTTCATAGTAAAATGAGCCCAGGAGATGCGCTTTATTGCGTTCTGTCGGGTGAAGTAAGAATTAGTGCCACCACATCCAGCGGCGAAGAAATTGTCTTTACCCGCTTCAAACACGGCCAATGGTTCGGTGAAATATCTCTACTTGATGGTGGCAGCCGTACTCACGATGCCTACACCACTGAAGAAAGCGAGCTCGCAATTATTCCTAAACATTTGGTAGTGAAAATTTATCAAAAACACCCGGATGTCTATCAAGCATTAGTTAATCTACTGTGTCTACATAGTCGTCAGGCTTTTAGTGCCATCGATGATTTTTTACTGTTCACCCCAGCGCAGCGAATGGCAAGAGCTATCCTGACACGGCTGAAACAAAGCCAAGATCGGACATTATCCTTAACCCAAAAAGAGCTCGGTGCGGTAGCTGGAATTTCTCGTCAAAGCGCCAATAAAATTCTCAAACAATGGCAGAACCAAGGCTGGATAACTCGTGGCTATCATTCGCTAACGATTGAGGATAGCGCGGCGTTCATCACACTAACAGCGGGATAGAGCACCACGGCAAGATCATTATAAATGAAAACATAAAATGATCAGCCGGTATTAATTTACATCGCATGTGGCAAGTCAGCCAAAGACGCTCAGCGCGCCGTGAATCCATGGGGGCTTGGGCTGGCGTCCCTGCCAGCAACAGCTGTTCTTACTTTAGCTAACTCGCCCCTATCAAGTCCCTCGCCAAGTCTACAGTCATACGGCTAGCGCACCCTATATCAATAAAAAAGGCCACCCTGAAAGGGCAGCCTTTTGTATAGCTATTGCTATATTCTATTAATCGTCAAAGTAGAAACGCACCCCTAATCCAACTAAGTCGACGTCATCGGGCTTCACATTATAGCGCTCAGCAGTCACATAAATTTGCCAAGTTTCGTTAAGCTGATATGTCGCTTCAGCCCCAAACCACACGCTGTTGCCGCTCGTGTCGTATTGACCTGTCGAAGTAGTGCTATTGAATGTATTAAATTCACTACGCCACTTGAAGCCGCCAACTTTAGCACCAACGCTAAGATATTGGTTTAACTCCCAATGTGCCAATAGGGCGAAGGTTAGGCCATTCGCTGAGTTTGGGTATACCTGAGCAACATCTTGATAAAAGGTCGCAGTGTCTGGCACACCAATAAACTCAAGGCTACGCTCACCAAGTTCGGTGTAACCAAATTCTAAGCTAAGCCAATCAGTCGCCTCATAGCCCAGCGCGATTCCACCAGCAGAATCACTATCGTCAAAATCTAACAATTGTATGCCACTGGTGCTTTCATTGAAGCGTTGCATTATTTGCGCACTATCAATATCCGTTTTCGCCTGCCCAATCTTAGCCGTAATATAAAATGATGATATGTCAGCGGCGTAAGCCGCACTAGGTAGCGATAAACTAGCTAGTACCGCCACCGACACTAGGTTTAATTTAGTTAAATAAGTCATTATTTATTTCCTTTTACAGTGCTAACTAAAGCTCTGTAGCTAATCAATGCTAGGCTCATGAATAACAACATAAACACGCTGCCACCACCCGAGTTTTTAAGGGTTACAGGGGCAGGAGTAACGGTAACTTTCGCCTCACCGACACTTTGCTCACCAAAGATATCTTGTACGCTATAACTAATGGTATCAATACCATCGAAGTTATTGGTTGCTGTGTAACTAATGGTGTTATCGACATTAATTGTGATCACACCATTTTCAGCACTTGCGGATACGACACTTAGCGCATCACCATTAGCATCGGTATCATTGTTTAGCACTGCAATAACAACATCTTGACCCGATACCACTTCAGCGACATCGTCATTCGCTACCGGCGCATAGTTAGCTAACACCGTTACATCGATACTTGCTGAACTCGAGCCACCTTGGCCATCTGAGATACCATAAACAATAGTGTCACTACCAAAGTAACCGCTAGCAGGTTGATAAACCAATTGGCTATCGACAATGCTCACTGTCCCGAACGTCGCGCTTGCAGAATTAATCACTAAGTTGTCTGCATCGGCGTCAGTATCATTTGCAAGTACATCGATAGTGACAGCGGTACCGAGTGGCGTTACCGCCATATCATTTACCGCTTGTGGTTGGCTGTTATTTGAAATCAACACCGCAACGCCACCTGGGTCAACAATAGAATTATTCACTAAGCCATCAGCATCATTTGGTCCACCATCGCTGATCATCAGTTGAATACACCAGCTGCCTTCGATTAGACCAGCTTGCCATTGCGCATCACCAGGAGGAGGACAATACCCTTGTTCACCAGGTGTTGAAAACAATTGATCATCGTTAGTTTCAACAAACGTTGCCCACTGACCGTTAACATCCGTTTTACGATAGATCGCATCAGCTGGAATAGGTTGTTGTTGTGGTATAACGATTTCGACGCGCTGACCTGCAACAGGTAAGCCATATGCCACAAAATCAAATAAACCACCGACAACTGTCGCTTCACTATCTTCAATTGTGCTGCTCTCGATGCTTGCACCACCAGAAGCACCTTGTAGCGCAAGGTCTCCTAGGCGTAAACAGGTACCAGGCGTGCCTTCCAGCAAGAACTCAGCTGATGATGTCAATGTTTCAGGTAAGACATTACATTCAGAGATATCATCGAGATAGTTTGGTATACCATCGTTATCAAAATCTGCGATCCCTTCGATGGCATCAGAAACACCATCATTATCGGTATCTGTATCACCTAACATCACTGAACTTTGCTCAACCACTAAGGTGACTAATTCAGTTACTGTCAAAGCTGTATCGAGTGTTGATGTCACTGTTACCGTGAGATGATAGACCCCTGGTAGTATGTCTGTTGGATCGAAGCTGTAGCTTGTTTCGTCACTATCAACATCACTAAGTAATTGCTCTGAGTTTGCCCACTGATAAGTATACTGATTTAACGTATTCGGTGGATTAACAACTGAACTAACAACCACAACGCCATCTAACTGATTAACAAAGAATCGTTCGTTATCCGCTTGGTTAACAAACAAGGCAACTGTTGGTGATACATTATTTTCGGTAACGGTGATTGTATGAGTCGCACTATGACCACGATTGAGTTGTTCATCGAGTGCAATAACGATGGTCTCCTCTCCTTCGGTCACCGCATCTGCGTTGGTGTTAAAGCTAATAAAACCTTCAGTACCAGACTCGATAACCACGGTACCATCAGTTAAATTATGATCATCACCCGCTTGAGCGCTGCCACTAACTGTATATGGTATCGTCAATGGATAGTGCGGTGCAGGACCGTTGAGATAAACAGCAACCGTTGCAACAGAACCTTCTAAGGTCACTTGATCAGCGCCTAGTGAGATTAATGGATTCACTTTAACCAATTGGCTGCTAACTGACGTTAAGCCTTCGCTATCAATCGCTTGCCATAACGCCGTCGTAACGCCGGGTTTAAAGAAGGTCTCACCAATTAGAGACACAGGTATTGGATTACCAGCGCTATCTAATGCCGTCGCAACCCCGATATCCACCTTAGTTAGTAGCGCACTACTATTGATTTCAATATCAGCGGGAACAGTGATTACTGGCAATGTAGCAGCAGTAACATCAAACTCAACAAAGGCCAAGCCTGATGCACTACCTCCTTGCTGATCACTGATTTGATATTCAATCGCAGCAGTCCCAAGGAAGCCATTTACTGGAGTATAAGTCAAAATACTATCAGTCCATGTCACGCTACCTGACTCAACACTGGCACCAATAATGATTAACTGATCGCCGTCAATATCGATGTCATTACTTAAGACATCAATATCAAACGCCGCCCAACTATCTTGCTGCACCGAATCATCAAGCGCTAATGGTTCATCGTTTTCATTGGTTACGGTTAATGTAAACTCTTGGCTCGAACTACTGTTGCTTAAATCTGTCACTATAACAGTCACAGTAACGTCACCAACGTTATCATTGGTTGGCACACCTGAGAATACCAAAGTTTCACTATCAAAGCTTAACCATGCTGGTAACTCACCTACTGTTACCGTTAACTCGTCATCACTATCAACATCACTAAATAAGGTACTATCTAGCGTATAGCTAAACTCACCATCTTCAAGCGTCGAGCTGTCAGTAATCACTTCAATTTCAGGTGCATCATTAGCGTTAGCCACACTAATAGTGAAGCTTTGTTGTGCAATGGCCTCATTGCTGTCAGTAACGGTAAGCACGATTGAATGCTCGCCAACATCACCGTTAAGCGGTGTACCACTTAAGCTGGCACTATTATCACCATTATCAATTAAGCTTAACCAGTCAGGTAAATCTACTGCGCTATACGTTAGCACATCATCAACTTGACCAGCTTCCTGATCGATATCACTCGCACTAATCAGATAACTATATAGCGTATCTTCATTAACACTGGTGATAGCATCACTATTGATAACAGGTGCATCATTGGTATTGGTAACGTTAATTTCAACGCTCGCCACATTCGATGTACCTGCTTCATCATCATTAACACTATAGCTAAAGCCATCGCTACCCACGTAATTAGCGTTTGGCGTGTAACTCACTGTGCCATCAGCATTGTCAGTCACCATGCCAGCGTCAGTTAGGCAAGGAGTGTCAACACACGCCGTACCATTAACCATAATCACCACACTAGAGAGATCTAAGCTACCATCGATATCTTGATCGTTGCCTAACAGGTCAATTACAGTCGTTACATCTTCATCGACATTAGCGCTATCGTTATTAGCTAACGGTAAATCGTTAACACTAGTCACCGTTACGGTAACGCTTGCAACATTAGACACTAAACCACTGGTGTCTTTAGCGGTGTAGGTAAAGCTATCAGCGCCATAAAAGTTTTCAGTCGGCGTGTAACTAATGCTTCCTGTCACATTATCAACACTCACTTGACCGGATGTTGGCATTGTTACAATGGCAACACTCGTTACATCAACGACATGGCTACTATCAAGTACGGTATCAATATCGCTATCGTTACCTAATACATTAATAATATGTGTCATGTCTTCGAGTAGTACTACCGTATTGTCCTCGGCTACAGGCGCGTCATTAACGCTATTAACCGTAATTAATACCGTTGCTTCATTAGACGTCGCATCATCTTCATCTTTAACTGTGTAGCTAAAGCTGTCACTGCCGTGGAAATCAGGATTAGGTGTATAGGTAATTTGACCACTTACACTGTCTATCACAATGCTACCATTAGCAGGCTCAACCTGAGCATTAACAGTACTTGGATCAAGCGTGTCTTCAATGTCAACATCATTAGCAAGCACATCAATCACAACAGCGTTATCTTCATCCGTTGTGGTTAGATCGTTACTTGCCAGCGGCGCATCATTAGCACCAGCGACATTAATCGTCACAGTAGCGCTATTACTAACACCAGATAACGTATCTGCTACCGTATAGCTAAAGCTATCACTGCCATTAAAGTTTGCATCAGGGTTATAAATAACCTGACCTTCGCTTAAGCTGGCATCGTCAATCACCATTTGCGCTGTAACCACCGTCACTTCACCGGAAGTACTCGGCGAAGTGATGATAACGCTACTGCTATCAATTGAATTAGCGGTGTCAATATCAGTATCATTACCTAAGATAGAAAGGGTTACCGCCGTATCTTCAGTAGTGCTAGCCAAATCATTAACCGCCGTTGGGACGTCATTAACCCCATCAACAGTAATGGTTACAGTTGCTGATTCTGATATTTTTCCTTGTTGATCTGCAACGGTATAAGTAAAGCTATCGCTGCCATTAAAGTTTGCATCAGGCGTAAAGGTAATAACACCATTTGCAGTATTAACACTGGTTGTGCCATGCAATGGAGCCATCGCCACAATGACACTACTTGGTTGTAAGAACCCTTCGCTATCATTGTCATTAGCTAAAACATCAACCATGACTGTGGCATCTTCATCCACTGTAGCAGTATCATCAGCGGTCATAGGTATCGCGTTGGCGGTAATAAAGGTTAAGTTACCTTCCGATAATCCAGCATACGGATTGTTGGCTAAATCAGTGATCGCCGAGCCATCAATACGCAAACCATAAGATTCTTGCGGTAATAATGTACTGGTAAAGCGAATAGTCACAGTGTCACCTGCGAACACAACATTTGGTTGAACTATTGCCAATGTTTCTACGACACTGCTATCACTTAATTTAACTAGACTAATACTGCCCATTGACGTTTGAACATCTTCATTAAAGTTCAACGTCACCACCGGATTAGCAATCGCGATATCAATTGCACCGTTTGTAGGCGCACTGCTCAATATCGTTGGTCCAGTAAGATCATCATCATTAATAATGGTGACTAACCCAGATTGAATGCCTTCCTGTTGAATATTACCAATATAACAGCAAAGATGACCTGATACCGTAAGGTCACCATCATCCGTATTATCATTAACAGCAGTCATACGAAATGACCCAGTCGTATCTCCTGGGGCAATTATGATTCGATCATAATTACCATTATCACTTGTCCATATGACATCTGTGACGTTATCCCTTACCGCATTGCCCCCTCTTGCGAAAGATAAGCGCAACTCTTCAAATGTAGGATGGCTTAGTGTCGCAATAAAATCAGATATACCGCCATCTTCCGCAATTTCTGATTCAGTTACCGTCACCGTTACTGTAGGTACATCTTGGGCATCGGTAATGGTGATGATTTGTGAGGTGGTGCCATTAGTACCGACTAAAGTACTACTAATAGCAACAACCACGCTCTCATCAACTAATGCATCATAGTGAGTATCAGCACTACCAACAACGGTGGTGGTCCCTGTACTGCTAAAGGCAGCAACCGTAATGCTATTGGCCGCTATATAATCTGTATCTTTAACGGCTGTACCACTATAAGTTAGGTTTGCTGTAACAGGCACTGGCCATTGGTTGTTTAGAGAGTTACTTAACGTGGCAGTTAATGTTGCACTGCCAGCAGCTTCCGCAATAGTCCCTGCACCACTCGTTAAGTCGATATGGGGCGAATTAGCATAAATAGCATCGCTTGATTGCGAAATTGCTGTGGTATAAGTAGAGGTTATATTGCCTAATGAATCCTTTAGGGTGAAAGAAACTGGCACATCACTCGTATTAGCGACATCATTACTCCCCTCAGTGATAGTAAAGGCGGCCGTATAAGTAGAGTCATTTACTTTTGTTAAACTGCTTAAAGCATAACCATTAATCGAGCCTAGCAAGGCACCTGAGCCAGACGTATAATCATCATTGTCTGGGCTTACAGATATAGTTGCTGTAACCGTATCACCCACTTTATGTGAGCTGTTTGGGATGCTAACAGCAGTAACTGTTGGCGGCGTAAGATCATCATCATTAATAATGGTGACAAACCCCTGTTGATATCCGACCTGTTGGATATTACCAATATAACAGCAAAGACCACCCGTTACCGTGAGGTCACCATCATCCGTATTATCATTAACAGCAGTCATACGAAATGATCCAGTCGTATCTCCTGGGGCAATTATGATTCGATCATAATTGCCATTATCACTAGTCCATATTACATCGGTGACGTTATCCCTTACCGCATTGCCCCCTCTTGAGAAAGATAAGCGTAACTCTTCGAATGTAGGATGATTTAGTGTTGCGATAAGATCTGATGTACCACCATCTTCCGCAATTTCAGATGCTGTTACCGTAACCGTTACTGTAGGTACATCTTGGGCATCGGTAATAGTGATGGTTTGTACAAGCGTGCCATGAGTACCAACCGAAGTCGCATCAATACCAACAATAACACTCTCATCGGCTAGCGCATCGTAGTGAGTATCAGAAATACTGGCAAGCGACGATAGCGCTGTGCTGCTAAAGGCTGCAACGGTCATACTAGCTGCCCCGCCATAATCAGTATCTTTAACGGCAGTGCCGCCATAATTTAAGCTAGCAGTAACAGGCACTGGCCATTGATTATTGAGAGAATTACTTAACGTAGCAGTTAATATAGAAAGGCCACCATTTTCAGGTATTGCTGGTTGAGAGCTCGTTAGCTCGACATGCGGGGAGTTCGCATAAATCGCATCATTTCCTTGAGATATTGCCGTCGTATAAATAGAGGATATATTGCCTGTTGAATCAGTGAGCGTAAATGCCACTGGCACATCACTCGTATTGGCAACATCATTACCACCGTTGGTGATATAAAAGGTAGCATTATACGTAGCGTCATTTACTTTTGTTAAATCCGCTAAAGCATGACCGTTAATTGCGCCTAACAGGCCACCAGATCCAATCGTATAATCATCATTGTCTGGGCTTACAGATATAATCGCTGTAACCGTATCACCCACTTTATGAGCGCTATTGGCAATAGTAATCCCAGTGATAATTGGTGCAGTGAAGTCATCATCATTAATAATGTTGACAGTTTGTTGTTGGACTCCTAATTCGCTAACAACACCACCTGTCACACTATCGATATCGACAATAAGCGAAAGTGTGCCATCATCTGTTGCGTCATCAACCGCCGTAAGCACAAAACTGGCGCTTACGGCGCCAGCATTAATCGTAATGGGTGTTAATGGCAGGATATAGTCACTGCCATTAACAGCAGCAGTACCGTTAAAGTCAAAATCAACCGCCACATTCTCATAAGTAGGATGATTTAATGACGCTGTAAAGGTTACAGTGCCACCATTTTCACTGATACTCGACGAACTAGTCGTAAGCGCCACTGACGGCGGAGCTTCGGCATCATTGATTACTACGGCCTTGACATCGGACGAAAACGTACCGACTGTTGCAGCGCTAAAGTAAGCGTGAATCTGTTCATTAACCGCTCTATCACGATGCGAATCAGCGATACCATAGATGGGTGTTATGCCCGTGGTGTTATTCGCCGGAATTGTAACGCTAGTAATAGGAATGTAATCAATGATAGGACTCGCCGTACCAGCATAAGTAACAGAGAGAACAATATCTTCAGGCCATTGGTTATTCAATGAATTAGTGATGGTAGCTATCAAGTTTACAGTGCCACCATCTTCATCCATGTTGTTATCACTTACGCTAAAGAGCGTCGCCGGCTTGTTGGCATATATCGCATCATTTCCTTGAGATATTGCGCTAGTGTAAGCAGATGAAGTGTTACCTAATGAGTCAGTTAATGTAATATTAACCGGTACATCACTGCCTTTATCAACATCATCACCGCCGTCAGTGATAGTAAATGTAGCAATATAAGTAGAACTATTATAACGAGCAAAATTGCTTAATGGATAACCGTTAACCTCTCCAGAGAGCCCACCAGAACCCGTTGTGTAATCATCAACATCGGAGTCAACAATAATAGTAACAGTAACCTGATCATCAACAACATGATCAGTATTTGGGATAATCACATTTGATATCACAGGCGGTGACGCATCGATTACTGCGTCTTTGATAGTGAACCGGTCAAAAACGACACCGTCTAACCCTGGCTGCCCTACGTTGTAGCCGCCATTCGTTCGCTGCTCAAAGCGCACTTCATCGACATTGTCAAAATCACTACCTAATGAAATGAATTGAACGGGGTGGGAATTGCTAATAAAATTAATATCTAACGTCGAGATATTAATGCCATCTCTGTAGCCATAAGCGCGGATGTCAGTTAAAGCACCAAGCGCCTCACCAATGTAAAAATTTTCAAAATCAAAATTTCGACCATCAGATGCAAAAACTAAAAAATTATGCGTCACCAGATTTGCCTCATCACTAGTGACAGTAATACCATCGGTCATTACAGAATCAAAATTTCCAGACCACAACAGTCCGCCGCCACTTGGCCCACTGTCGAGAGAGGCAAAACCAACCCCCAAACCACTCTCGGTCGCTTTAAAGGTAATTGTCCCAAAATTGGCAGTAGTTACAGCATGTGTATTGTCGACATCGAAGTTGCCGAAAAATGGGTCTGATGGAAAACTTATTGTATCGGTTGCGGCAAAAACATTTAGCGTAACGCTACACCCGATTACGCACAGTAAGTGCTTAATACCTAATCTAAACATTATCTTAAATTCCTTAATATACTCTATAAATTTTAATTAGTTTTTTATTCTTTACGAGCGCGAGGGATACATTCCATCGACACAAATAATGTAATGTACCGCTTGAAATGGCTGAAGTTGACTAAATGATTCATTGCCACCCGTGTTTGTTATCGCCGCTTGAGACATATTCACATCAACGCCGCTTGAAACATAAGGCAATGATCTCACCTCACCGCTCACAGCACCGCTCTCAGATGTCATGCCATCTTCTAAATCTTTGAGGGTAAGGCCTGTTCCAATGGTCCCTGTCACCGCAACCCCCGAAGCAACATTACCAACAAACTCTGCACCGCCTGCCGCTGCCAAATTACAGTTTTTCGCAGAAGCGCTATCGCCCTGTGAAGAAGAAGCCATCAGGTGGTGAGTGTGTGATGGCAAATTATTCTCAGTTAATGTGACTGATTCTTTTCCAGCTTTTTCGCCAACTGAATAAGACGATAACCCTGGTCCATTGCCTTCACCTAAAGCGACACGCCCTCGTAAGTCAGGCAGTCCCATTGTCGTTCGCCCATCACCACCATAAATAGTGCCAATAATAGAAAACAGAGCTTGATTTTGTGAGATAGCCTGTAGTTGACCATGACAAAACTCCCAGTTTCGCGGTGCAAAATTTCCAGCAAAAATCATAATTTGTCCGAGATAGCCTTCCATATATTCATCCTTATAATCGCTTTGTAAAATAAAGGTATGTTGCTAAAAAATAACAATTTATATGTCTGGCTAAGTCATTATGAAAAGCTACATCAAAACCAATCAGCACAACTGACACCCAGCGCAAAATTCACTGACAACAAGAATTTAGTCATTAATAAACAACGAGATAAAATATTACCCACATGAATTTAACGTTAATTTAGCATCATGTCATTTTCATATTTCATGATTGCGATGCTTAGTAAATATCCCTAATAGCGTTACCAAGCACCTTAATCTTAAAAAAATCTTCTATTTGATTTAAGCCAACATCACCGTTCTCTGAACGTAAACCAGCTCGGTATTCAGTCGGTCTTAGTGATAGGTACCTGTCAAACCAGCGGCTCATTTGTCGTTCATTAGCAAAGCCTGCATCAAGGTAAATGGCCTTGATAGGTAAATCTGTCGTGGTTAATAGTTGCATCGCTTGCAGGCCTCGATAACCATTGATACATAGCTTCAAACTCAAACCGTTTGGCAGAAATTTTTTCGCTTTATATTGAACATTGCGAACGCTTTCATTCAAGTGCTGACTCATCATCACATCGAGATTGACCAGGCTATCTTGATAGTTTTTCGCAACAAGCTCTTTCAATATTTTGCAAAAATATGCCGCATGGGGATTGCTTGTTGTTTGCTCAACGTCCCTCTTATCAGTGCCCTCGACAAGTACTTCACTTTTAATATTCGACTCAATGCGTCGCTGCTGATTAAGTAAAGTAGTAACTTGCGCAAGCAACAATTCAATCGGTGAAGATTTGTCAACCCACGCATCAGCTTGCGCTTGAATAGCACCAAATTTAGACTGGTCGTCGTTATCATCGCCGTAAGCAATAATCGGTAAATGTGCTGTGACGATGTCGCTTTTAAGCATTTCAATCAGCGCGAGTCCATTTCCATTTTCAGTCATTGCGAGACCGTTAATGATGAGGTTTGGTTTGTTTTTTAATGAATACTCAAGCCCTTGCACGCTGCAGTTGGCAAAGGAACAGCAAAAAAAATCACCTAATATTTGCGCCAAACCATGGCGTAATACACTATCGCTATCAATGATTAACAAATGGACGCGTTCAGGAAAATGAAACGCAGGAGTGAATGACGTTTTACTAAACGCCGGTGAAATATGAGCCGTTTTTGAATTAATCATTTCGGGCGCTGTGATAGGATTAGTTAACAAAGAAGCAGTATCCAATGACATAATCTGCTCTATTGAGCTGCCCTGAGATACAGAAGTAACGATCTTTTGCACGGCTACAGGTATATCTAAACCTTGTTTTTTGGTCGAACGCTCTACAGTAGAAAGTTTCTCGATCTCTTGTTGGAGTTTGCGGTTAAATAGACCTTTGATCAACCAAAGTGTCATGAATATTAAACCAATATAAAATAGAGAAAGCACAATGGCTTGCCAGATAGAGTCTTGTGCTTCAGTCGTGCTATTTGGCGCCACTGTAGCGTCATTCTGCGGCACTGCATTCTGTGCATACTCTTGCGGCAAACTCTGCATCACTTCAGCTGGGTTTATAGCAAGATGTTTAAGCTCGCTGTTAACGGATTCAAGCATGAGAATATCGGTGTTATTAGCCAACGCAGGAAAAAGAAGCGGGATACATAACGCTACGAATCCGAGAGGACATAACCATCGACTTACCATTGAACCTCCCACAATCTAATAGCTTAATAAACGAACACAAAGTGTATCCGTAACCAAATAAAAAAACAATTTAAAACAATAAGAAAGGATATGCCCCCTATCTTAGGACCGTCACGAATTGACGTAATACACTTTATTTAAAGCCAATGTAAATGAGTCAATTTCTCTAAGTGAAATCATGGTCTAGCATCACTTTTTAATCATATTTTTATAAACTTAAAGTAATGAATAGTCGTCCTCGATATAAGATTGATTAATCTATTTCACTAGTTATGCGAGACAATTTTATATAATTTAAACTTTTCACTGCTTCCTTACACTGGTATCACCTAGGAAGGTCAACAAACCACTCGTCTAGAAAACTCAGCTCATTTATCATCTAAACACTGATCCTGAGTGAGAAAAATGAGGTGATGAACACATC
>Ga0209291_1001885_pt1 | contig 17887 bp, 14 predicted proteins | sample GOMGulsemesocosm_FD_184633 | JGI IMG/M metagenome (GOLD analysis project Ga0209291, IMG submission 184633) | Methane-oxidizing microbial communities from mesocosms in the Gulf of Mexico - GOM9B Gulf of Mexico (SPAdes) (version 2) | ecosystem: Environmental > Aquatic > Marine > Cold seeps...
ATATTGATTAAATGTGACTGTAACTGCGTTCTAAATGCGGGCGTCATTTTTCCTGCCAATAATAATTGATCAAGATAATTCAACATATCAACACTGTTATCTGCAAGCGCTAAGGGTTCATTGAGATCTAAATTGAAACTCGCCTTATTTGACATGGTTTGTTTAAATATTAACGATAATTGTTTGATAATAAGTGGATCAACCATGATCTGAGACTCAGGCGCAACCCTCGCTATTTGCTGATTAGCTGGGATAGCAGTAGATGCACCACTTTCGACTCCATTAGTAACCAGATAATTGGATTTCTCCAGCGGTTCATTATTAGCTTTAAAGTTAGGTGTAAAATCAGACTGATAAAAGTTAAATACCGAATCAGCCCGCATTGCGCCCTGACCAAACGTACCGTTTAATTGGCGTAACTGATAATGCTCGGATTTTGGTGTAGCTGAAAACGCTCGTAAAAAACCAATATAATTTAACAGCGGTTCTTTTAATTTTAAGGCCGGTGCGGCTGTTGTTCCTTGTGCATCATCATCAAGTAAAATAGCTTCGACTACCGCGCCTAAATCGCCACGTACACCGTCGCCATTATCATTAAATACTGTCGCGATACGTTTAATATATTCAGGAGATGGATTTGATGACACCAAGCGTTGGATCAATTGGCGACTAATAAATGGGCCTACATTGGGGTGGTTGAATAATAAATCTAAGCTTGCAGACAGTTCTTTGTCCGCTTTCATGCCCGCTTTGATAGGCTGACCAAACAACTCTTTTTCATTGTAATCATGTTGCTTTGGAGACAACTCCATAAAGGTATCATAACGACCAGTGCGGCGGTTACCATAACGCTTGTTTGCAACCAGATCCCAACCGGTAAATACTCGCGCTAAGTTTTCAACATCAGCTTGTTGATAACTCGGAATTTTATTTCCCTGATTATCTAGAATAGCTTGTCCGCTGATATCTAATTGATACAGGCCAATACTAAATAGCTGCATCACTTCGCGGGCATAGTTTTCGTCGGGAAAGGTTTGCTTTTTCAGGTTTGCTTTACGATTACCTTGCATCGAGAGGTAAACCCCCATCGCGGGAGATAAAGTAACATCTTGCAGTAGGTCGCGATAATTACCAAAACTGTGTTTCACTAATAAATCGTAATACCAAGCTAATCCATCACCATATTTAGCTAAGGGCGGTTCTTTGCTTGATACCACTAAAATCTGCGATAAAGCAAAGGCTACGCGCTGACGCAATTGGTCTTTTGCCGTTAATGCATGCTCTAGCCACACTGATTCTTGGGCTTTTAAGCAGGCGCGTGGGTTGTTTGACTTGTTATTATTTATACTGCTTACAGTATCTTTGCTATCGACTATATTAGTTGTAGGGCTCGAAAAATCATCACAGTACTGCGCTGTTAAAGGATAATGCCAACTTGGCGCTAATCTCATTTGCGCAGCGATCCATTGCTGACGCGTAATTTGCTGCGCACTTAATAATGTTTCGGGCGTTGGCCCAAAACTGCCTTGATATAATAATTTCGCCGCAGCATTAGTTACTGACGGTGACACATTCATCGCAAGTTGTGCGCTATAACTATTTGCGGTTGTAACTACCGTACTGTTACTCGCAACAGCAGGCGTTAAATTTAAGTAAGCCAGCAAAGCACAACTGATACCGTTTACAAATAAAGATTTACTCATCCTAGATTTCATCCTTAAAAACGGTGTCCCTTGAATATATGCTGATTTTGTTTTTACTACAGTGATCTATGTCTCACTGATAAGCAGTGCTTGTAGACTTGATTATGCTAACTTTATCCCCCATATATCTTTCATATATAGAAACTATACCGACACGCAATTTGATGGAGCTAATCAGTGCAGAATTATATCCTTGACCTTACCAGTGAAAACTTTCAAGAGATCTTACTACAAGGTAAATACGCGCAACCAATCGTCATTGATTTCTGGTCTGAACGCGCACCAGAAAACCAAGTAAGTGCACGCCTATTAAACATAGCGCAAAGCTTAAATGGCCAAATCGTACTGGCAAGACTTAATTGCGACCGTCACCCAGAATTAGTACAACAGTTTGGTATTAAGAGTTTACCAACAGTCGCGATCTTTAAAGACGGCAAGCCTGTTGATAGTTTTGTTGGTGAGCAAGAAGAAGCTGCTATCCGTGAAATCATCAGCCGCCATTTACCAAAACAAGAACAGGTACTATTGCAACAAGCTCAAGTACTATTAATGGACAGCAAGTTTGCAGAAGCAGTGCCACTAATGGGCCAAGCTTACGAACTAGCACCGGATAATACCGACATCAAAATTGCTTATGCACAAGCATTACTCGGTTCACACCAAGTTGAAGCCGCTGAAGCGTTACTTGATACGTTTGCAGAAGCAGAGCAACAAAGTCACCAATATCAAACGCTACGTTCACATCTAGACGTTGCTAAAAAATCTGCTGAAACACCAGAGATTATGGCATTAACGACTGCGCATGAAGCAAACCCAGATAACTTACAAATTGCGTATGATTTAGCGCTACAACTGCAGATCGCCAACAAACATAACGATGCGATGGTCTTGCTGTATAAGATCTTGACTGTGGAATATGATTTCTTAGACGGTGGCGCGAGAAAAGTATACTTAGAGTTATTATCTGTGATGACAGATGCAGCACTAGTCGCTGATTACCGCCGTAAGTTATATAGCTTGATGTATTAAAAAACATAAACCCTGACGCATCACGCTCAGGGTTTTTATCTTAATTAACGACCTTATCATCCATAAACTGGGTGATCGTAATTATGCCCTTCATCCGTATAAGCCGTCACAACAACATCTGCAACTAAACCGGACTCAGCTTGCACTTGCGTTTCAAAAAAGTGTTGAATCTGTTTTCTGTTTCCATGTGCAGACCAGGCTTCTGCATTTTCCCAAATTTCGTTAAATACAATTGGGTATTCATTTCTTGTCGCACTTGGATGACTAATTTGACGAGTTAGCATATATTGAATGCAACCTTCTTCTCGATATGAATCCGGTTCAAGTGCTTTTAAGATTTCGAATAACTCATCTTCCTTGCCTTGTTTTGGTTTGAATTGAGCTAAAACGTATACTCGACTTGTCATAACAATTCCCTTTTGATTCTATTAGTTAAGTACTTTTAGCTATAATTTACACATAAAACACACAAGGTCAAAGGTATTTTGACACCGTGATTCGAGAATCAATAAATGTATCTCAGTTTTAGTTATTAGCTCATCTAGAGCAATACCTTAACTCGATAGAGTGAAAGAAGCAGTCAATTAAAAAACCTATGCAAGCCACTGAAAGTGTAGTAATTAAGTTAATAAATAGTTACTGACCACATTGTCAATAGTTGTATTTAGAGCTAATGCATCAACCTAATGTGAGAGTTACGCCCATCACAAATAATGACAAAGTGGTATGATTTCAGCTATTTTGACGTGAAACAAGATTGTTAATGCAGTTTATATGGTATTATGAAAAAAGTAGATACGGAACATCTGCTAGGATAACAGCTGTTGCGATTTCTGCAACCTAGCTATAACAATTATCAATCCCCCTTGAATCTACTCTTATTTGAAAGACGCTAGATCAGATGTTCCGAATTTTAGCAGGGGGACCATATGCTAGTAATCCAGGGAATAATATGTCTGACGAAAATTCAAAGATTATTTACACTTTAACGGACGAAGCTCCGTTATTGGCGACTTACTCACTTCTACCAATCGTAGAAAAATTCACTTCAGCTGCCGGTATTGATGTAGTTAAAAGTGATATCTCGGTTGCAGCCAGAATCCTGGCGGAATTTCCAGATTATTTGAGCGAAGAACAACAGTTACCGGATAACCTCAGTGAACTAGGTCGTCTGACACAAGATTCAAACACTAACATTATTAAACTGCCTAACATCAGTGCATCTGTACCACAACTACAGGCAGCTATTAGTGAATTGCAATCTCAAGGGTTCCAGATCCCTAATCTACCTGAGACGCCACAAACTGACGAAGAAGAATCTATTCTACAACGTTACTCTAAAGCACTTGGTAGCGCCGTAAACCCGGTACTTCGTGAAGGTAACTCAGACCGTCGAGCGCCAAAAGCCGTTAAAAACTTCGCCCGTAAACACCCGCACTCAATGGGTAAATGGAGCCAAGCATCACAAACTCACGTAGCACATATGCGTGAAGGTGATTTCTACCATGGCGAGAAATCGATGACGCTTGACCGTGCTCGAAATGTGAGAATGGAACTGCTTACAGAAACCGGTGAAACCATCACACTTAAAGATAATATTGCGCTGCTTGATGGCGAAATTATCGATAGCATGTTTATGAGCAAAACAGCGTTATGTGAATTTTACGAACAAGAAATGCAAGATGCTTACGAAACTGGCATGATGTTTTCGCTACACGTAAAAGCAACCATGATGAAAGTGTCTCACCCGATCGTATTCGGTCACGCGGTAAGAATTTTCTACAAAGACGCATTTGCAAAACATGATGAACTATTTAAAAAACTTGGCGTTAATGTAAATAACGGTTTATCGAATCTTTACGAAAAAATTGAAACGTTACCAAGTTCACTACGTGAAGAAATCCGTCGAGACCTACATGCTTGTCACACTCACCGTCCAGAATTAGCTATGGTTGATTCAGACAAAGGGATTTCAAACCTACACGCGCCAAACGATGTGATCGTTGATGCATCTATGCCAGCCATGATCCGTAGTGGTGGTAAAATGTGGGGTGCAGATGGTCGTCCAAAAGACACTAAAGCTGTTATTCCAGAATCAACATTTGCTCGTATTTACCAAGAAATCATTGCCTTCTGTAAAACCAACGGCGCATTTGATCCAGTAACTATGGGTAGCGTACCAAACGTTGGCCTAATGGCACAAAAAGCCGAAGAGTACGGTTCGCACGACAAAACATTCGAAGCACCTGCTACGGGTGAAGCACGTATCGTGGATATCGCTACCGGCGAAGTCCTAATGATCGAAAATGTAGAGAAAGACGACATCTGGCGTATGTGCCAAGTTAAAGATGCGCCGATCCGCGACTGGGTTAAACTAGCTGTAGAGCGTACTCGAGACTCTGATACACCAGTTGTATTCTGGCTTGACCCTTACCGCCCGCATGAAAACGAATTAATCACTAAGGTAAATGAATACCTTAAAGATCACGACACTGAAGGATTAGACATCCAGATAATGTCACAAGTACGTGCGATGCGTTATACCCTAGAGCGTGTTGCTCGTGGCCTAGACACTATTTCAGCAACAGGTAACATTCTACGTGACTACCTAACCGATCTATTCCCAATTATGGAATTAGGTACCAGTGCTAAAATGCTATCTATCGTGCCACTAATGGCTGGCGGTGGTTTGTTTGAAACCGGTGCCGGTGGTTCAGCGCCAAAACACGTACAGCAACTGGTAGAAGAAAACCATTTACGTTGGGACTCACTGGGTGAATTCTTAGCGTTAACTGTTTCTCTAGAAGCTGTTGCCAAGAAAGCGAACAACGTTAAAGCCAAAGTACTTGCTGCAACGTTAGATCAAGCAACTGAAATGTTACTTGATGAAGGTAAGTCGCCATCACGTCGTACTGGTGAGTTAGATAACCGTGGTAGCCACTTCTACCTGTCTCTATTCTGGGCTAAATGTCTAACAGAACAAACTGAAGATGCAGCCCTAGCAGCACAGTTTGCTCCACTTGCAGCAAGTCTTGTTGAAAATGAACAGCGAATTGTTGAAGAGCTAAACTCAGCTCAAGGCAAAGCGGTTGATATTGGCGGTTACTTCAACGCAGACCCAGCGAAGATGGAAGCTATCATGCGCCCAAGTGAAACATTTAATGCATTACTAAAAGTAGCGCTTAGCTAATAACAGTGTTTCACAAATAACAGAGCATCGTTATTGAGCAGCAAACCCGTAATAGATTAGTCTGTTACGGGTTTTTTATTACCTATGAAAAGATCCCCACTTCCCCCCTCACAGCTGACTCGACATGCTGTGATCTTTAATCTAAATGTCTGCAATGTCCTATTTATACTATGATCACTGGCGTTTTATTTTTTAAAGCGTGATTTAAAATAGAACAACTCTGATAAAATGACGTAAAATAAAGTATTACGATGCACATTAAAGTAAAGATCGTGGAACTCAGGTCATAAGGTATACAAGTTGAATTTTAGATGTGATTTAAATGGGTTAAGAGCAATCGCATTGATTGCTGTCGTATTGTTCCATTTTAATCCGAGCATTGCGCCCGGAGGTTTTGCTGGTGTCGATATTTTCTTCGTCATTTCAGGGTTCTTAATGACCGGCATTATCTTTAAAGGACTAAATACTGACTCGTTAAATATTGTCGATTTTTATTTATGCAGAGCAAATCGAATCATTCCCCCGCTCGCCGTACTTTGCGTTATCTTATTGCTCTTTGGTTGGTTTTTATTACCACCTATGGACTATGTTAACCTAGGTAAGCATGTCGCTAGCAGCATCACATTTCTATCAAACATTACTTATTATTATGAGTCTGGTTATTTTGATGCCAGCGCCTACGAAAAATGGTTGCTACATACCTGGTCATTGTCCGTCGAATGGCAGTTTTATATTATATACCCAGTTATACTCCTGTTTTTAAAACAGTTTTTCTCTCTAGAAAATTTAAAACGCCTGTTGATCGTCGCCACTATCCTAGGGTTTATTTTTTGCGTTGTGGCAACAGATAAATGGCCGACCTTCGCTTATTTTTCTCTCTCAACTCGTGCTTGGGAAATGTTGTTAGGCGGCGTCGCTTATTTCTATCCGATAAGATTACAAGAAAATCAAAAAAAATTACTCGAAATTCTTGGCATTACGTTAATGTTATTATCATTTGCCTTCACGTCTAAAATGACACCTTGGCCGGGCTACGTAGCTTGCGTGCCAGTATTCGGTACCTATCTCATTCTGCTGAGTAACCGAGAAACAAGTATATTCACGAATAACAGGTTATTTCAAACTCTCGGCAAATGGTCATACTCAATCTATCTCTGGCACTGGCCTATTGCTGTCTATGGCGCATATTACCAATTGGATAACTGGGTACCAATCGGTATAACATTGTCCGTGGTTTTTGGTGCCATGAGCTTTTATCTCATTGAGCAAAATCAGTTCAAGCATCAAAAACATACGATTGCTTTTACGCTAATTACGACCTTGGTTTTTGTCGTATTTTATAAATCGACCCCCTTTTTGTTATACAACATATCAGGAATGCCAAAACATATTGTTGAAGCCAATTTAAATCAATCTGATAAAGGTGAGCTTTTTACTTGGCAAATGATAGACAAACTCAAAAGACATAAAATTGATAACGATAAATTAAATGTGATGTTTATCGGTGATTCACAATCAGCTGATTTTGCGAATGTCGTCAATGAAAAAATCAATGTTATGAAGAATGATAAAATCAACTTTATGGCGCTAAAAGTATCCGCCAAATGTGGTGTGTTTTACCACCTGCCTAAACCATTAAATGCGCTCTACGACAGAGTTAACCTCTCTGAAAATATCGGTGAAAAAAGATTACTTAAATGCGGTAAAAGGATCAGAAAAATAACCGCTGATACACGCTTATTAAGTGCTGACTATATTTTCATTGCGATGAATTGGCGTAACTGGTCTTTAGAATATAACCTCAAAGCAATTAAAGCGATAAAACAAAAAAATCCACAAGCAAAAATAGTTATTATCGGTAATAAAGGTATGCATAAACCACTGCCAATTATAATGGTTAATGCTTTTAAAGATGGGAATGAGGTAGGTGAAGTGGTACTCAAGTCACTGCCTTCTAGTAATATTACAAATAATAAATTTTTCCGTGAGAATCAGGATGCAGGTTATCAGTTTATTAATATGACTAACGCATTCTGCCCAGTTAAAAAATGCAATGTCGTCGATAAAAATGGTTTACCATTTTACTATGATGAAGTGCACACGACAAAACAAGGGGCAATGTATCTCTCTGAAAGGCTGAAGCCAGTATTACCAGCAGAGTTTTATAACCCTCAACCTATGCACAAACAATAGCCGTTATCATACTTGGGTATTTTAGCGGCCAATTAAATTTGCCTATAAATAGATCTTCAAAATTTGCTACAATCGTCATATAAACATCTTAAATATTAGCGATACCATGTCAAAATCAGCACCAGCACTGTTACCAAAAAAAGCTAAACTAACTCTAGGTAGAAAGAAAAGCCCATCTGAACAGGCTAAAAAAAGCCAAATCAGCTATACCAATACCGTAAAACCACGCGGTAAAAACAATCGTCCACAACATAGTAAACCAAAAGAAGCTGGTCCAACCCAAGTCTATGTATTCAACAAACCTTACATGGTATTAACCCAGTTTACTGATGCCGACAATCGCGAAACATTAAAAGACTATATCAAGGTGCCGGATATTTATGCCGCAGGTCGTCTAGATCGCGATAGTGAAGGTCTGCTACTGTTAACTAATAATGGTCGCTTACAGGCGAAACTGACGCAACCTGGTGAGAAAACAGAAAAGACCTACTGGGTACAAGTCGAAGGTGAGCCGAGCCCAGAAAAAATAAATGATTTACGTTACGGTGTAGTACTAAAAGACGGCCCAACGCTCCCTGCTAAAATTGAAGTAATGACAGAACCAAAAGTATGGCCACGCGTTCCACCAATCCGTGAACGACAAAATATCCCCACAACTTGGTTAGCCATTACCATTGTTGAAGGACGCAACCGTCAAGTACGTCGCATGACTGCACATATAGGCCACCCGACCCTACGTTTAATCCGCTATCGCATCGGCCCTTGGACACTGGATAACATCCAACCAGGTGAGCTAGTTGAAAGCAGCATTAACATGATGAATTAGTAGCAAAGCCTGTTTTTGCGCTGGTCTTCATGGTAAAATTCGCGCCATTGAAATTTGGTCGTCAGAGAACGGTAATCAACTGTACTAATAACTCTTATTTCAACAATATATTTAATACATTAGCAAAAAAGCCTTTAACTTTATTTGCATTACTACAAGAGTAATTAAAAGGTCCTATGACAAATACTACAATCGACGCCAGTACTAAAGCGTTAAACAGTACTAAAAAGGTAATCGTTGGCATGTCCGGCGGTGTTGACTCATCTGTTTCTGCTTACCTGCTACAACAGCAAGGTTATCAAGTAGAAGGCCTGTTCATGAAGAACTGGGAAGATGACGATAATGATGAATATTGTGCCGCTGCTGAGGACCTAGCAGACGCACAAGCAGTATGTGATAAATTAGGTATTGAGTTACACGCTATTAATTTCTCTGCTGAATACTGGGATAACGTATTTGAATACTTCTTAGCTGAATACAAAGCTGGTCGTACACCAAATCCAGATATTCTTTGTAACAAAGAAATCAAATTTAAAGCATTCCTGCAGTTTGCCTCAGAAGTACTTTCTGCTGATTACATTGCTATGGGTCACTACGTGAGCCGTCGCCAAAAAGCCGATGGCACATTTGAAATGTTACGTGGCTTAGACAGCAATAAAGACCAAAGCTATTTCCTTTACACACTAGATCATGAGCAGGTTTCACGTTCATTGTTCCCTGTAGGTGAATTAGAAAAACCAGAAGTACGTCGTATTGCTGAAGAACAAGACTTGATCACAGCAAACAAAAAAGACAGTACCGGTATCTGCTTTATCGGTGAACGTAAATTCACTGAATTTTTAAGCAAATACTTACCAGCACAACCGGGTAAAATTGAAAGTGTTGATGGCGAAGAAATTGGTGAGCACCAAGGTCTGATGTACCATACACTAGGCCAACGTAAAGGCTTACATATCGGCGGCATGAAAAACAACAACAGCCAAGAACCTTGGTATGTGGTTGATAAAGACATGAAGCGTAATGTATTGCTTGTGGCACAAGGTCACAACCACCCGCGTTTATTCTCTGAAGGTTTAATGGCGTCGCAAATCCACTGGGTTAGCCGCGAACCATTAACACAGCCATTACGCTGTACAGTTAAAACTCGCTACCGCCAGACGGATGTACCTTGCTTGGTAACACCAATCGGCGAAGACCAAATTGAAGTAACTTTTGATAAACCCGAACTTGCCGTTACACCAGGCCAATCAGCGGTATTTTACCTTGATGATGTTTGCCTAGGTGGCGCAATTATTGATGTTCAAATTAGGGGCTAACAGTGTCAACTAACTTCCAAGAATCAAATATAGCCTTTGCCGGCGTTTGTCAGGCTGCTGCACTTGTACACCAACTTGCAACAACCGGCAATTGTGATGAAACACAATTAAGCAATACCTTACGTTGTGTGATCGTAACAGACCCAAGTCAAACAATTGAGGTTTATGGCGATTACGAAAACCTAGAATTAGGGTATAAAACCCTCATTGCTCAGTTAAGTAATACTTCTAAGGGTCCTGATAGCGCGCTAACACGCTACATGATTGGCTTAGTCGCGCTCGAGCGTAAACTAGCTAAACGCAATGATATTCTTGGTATGTTAGGTGAACGTATCTCACAAGTTAAACGTCAGACTCATCATTATGAGTTAACGGATGCACAAATTTTAAGTAACATGGCGTCAATCTATGTGGACCTAATCAGCCCACTTGGCACCAAGATCCAAATTGCAGGAACAGCAAATTTCCTACAACAGACATTGGTGAGGGATAAAATCCGTGCATTACTATTTGCCGGTATTCGCTCAGCAGTGTTATGGCGACAAACAGGCGGTCAACGTCGCCAAGTAGTTTTCAATCGTAAACACATGGTAGAGCAAGCTAAACAACAATTAGCTCGAATTTAACCTAAACACACCCAGGAGTATGTAATGGAATTATCAGCGTTAACAGCTGTTTCCCCGGTCGATGGTCGCTATGGTAGTAAAACAGTAGCCCTGCGTTCAATTTTTAGTGAATTTGGTCTAATCAAATACCGTGTACAAGTAGAAGTTCGTTGGTTACAAAAACTAGCTGAATGTGACGCTATTGCAGAAGTGCCAGCACTAAGTGCTGACGCGAACGCTGCATTAAACAGCATCACAGACAACTTCTCTGAAGCTGACGCTGCGCGTATTAAAGCAATTGAAAGCACAACAAACCACGATGTAAAAGCAGTTGAATACTTCTTGAAAGAAAAAGTTGCTGATAACGCAGAGCTACACGCAGTTTCTGAGTTCATCCACTTCGCTTGTACTTCAGAAGACATCAACAACTTGTCTCACGCGTTAATGTTAACGGAAGCACGTGAAACAATTCTTTTACCTTACTGTGAAAAGCTTATCGATAGCCTAACAGTATTAGCAAAAGAATATGCTGCTGTACCATTATTATCACGTACTCACGGCCAGCCTGCATCGCCAAGTACTATGGGTAAAGAATTTGCTAACGTTGTTGTGCGTTTACGCCGTCAAATGTTACAAATCGCTAATGTTGAAATCTTAGGTAAAATCAACGGTGCTGTAGGTAACTACAACGCACACATCTCGGCTTACCCTGATGTTGATTGGAATGAGTTCTCTGAAGAATTCGTATCTAGCCTAGGTGTTGTATGGAACCCATACACAACACAAATCGAACCGCATGATTACATTGCTGAACTTTATGACGCAATCGCACGTTTCAACACTATCATTCTTGATTTTGACCGTGACATTTGGGGTTACATTTGCCTAGGTCACTTCAAGCAAAAAACGATTGCTGGTGAAATTGGTTCTTCAACAATGCCGCACAAAGTTAACCCGATTGATTTTGAAAACTCAGAAGGTAACATTGGTATTGCTAACGCACTATTCAATCACCTTGCTGCAAAATTACCGGTTTCTCGCTGGCAGCGTGATTTAACAGATTCAACTGTATTACGTAACTTAGGTGTTGCTATCGGTTATTCTGTTATTGCCTACGAGTCAACGCTAAAAGGCGTGAGCAAATTAGAGCTTAACGAAGAAGCACTACTAGCTGATCTTGATCGTAACTGGGAAGTTCTGGCTGAGCCAATTCAAACAGTTATGCGTCGCTACGGCATCGAAAAACCATACGAAAAGCTAAAAGAGCTTACACGTGGTCGTCGTGTTGATGGTCCTGCTATGCAAGAATTCATCGATACTCTAGAGCTAACTGATGCAGTTAAAGCTGAATTAAAATTAATGACACCAGCTAACTACATCGGTCGTGCTGTTGAGTTCGTTAACGAGCTATAATCTAGCCAAACTATAAATAATTTAGCTTACAATTTAGTGAGCTAAATTTAACAAAAGCCCAAGTTTACCTATTTTTGACTAGCAATAGCGAAAGGTTACTTGGGCTTTTTTGTGCGCCAGTTATCATAAATATTTTTAATAACTAAAAATCAGATATCGTAAAAGCACACTTTTACAAAATAATAATTCAAAACGAAACGCAAAAACCACGCACTTACTTCAATCTGAAACCGCAAATCAGCCGCTTATAAAACATCCTTTTGAAGTTGGCCCCCCATCTTGTAACTTATCTCGATACACGGATAATCATCATCTCATCTACATTTGATTAACCAAGGATTTACACAATGAACGGATCATTTCTTCTTGAAGCATTTCAGGCACCCACAAGTTACGCACAGAACCTAGGAAATTTCTTTAATGATTTAGGTGCAGATCCATACCTTGAAAGTAACTGTCGATTCCGCGCATTTTCTCAATATCAAAAAACCAACGAGCAGTTTGAAAAATTAGACTCAAGTACTTTCATGCAGTCATCAGATGTCAATCGCCTTATTGGTAACGTTGAGCGTAAATTCGAAGAGATCTCACCAGCACTTGACCAACACCCTGACTTTCAAAATTTATTAAATGCATTTCTTGAGCGCACTAAGGTCGATATCTCCAAGCAGCCGATTGGCGTTCACCAGATGCGTGTGGTGTGCTCACATGACCAATCAGGCTCAGCAGCACCTGAAGGTATTCATCAAGACGGTTTTTTTCTGTGTGAAAAGAGACAACATCGCAGGCGCATTTACCCAAATCTTCGCGTCACCGGTTGATCAGCATCCGCATATGAGTACCACACTAGAAGAAAACCAGTTTATCATTTTCAATGACCGCCGCTATTACCACTACGTCACTGAAACATTGCCAGCACTACAAGATAAAACAGGCCTACGAGACGTATTTGTATTCACTGCTTAATTTACAACGTGAGCTATAAATAGAGATAAGATCTGCAAATAAAATAGCGATGCGAGCTGTCATTAAACAGCAATGAAAACATCGCTCACACTCTAAAGAACAGCATTACGCTTTGCACAAATATAAGCTGTAAGCGTAATAATAATTTATTAAAGGAATAATCGATGAACTTATGTATTGAGTCAATCCGCCAAGCTTTCCCAGCATTACAACAGCAAATAAATGGCGAGCCAGTGTATTTTTTTGACGGTCCTGGTGGCTCACAAGTTCCACAATCTGTGCTTGATGCGATGACAGCCTATTTAGGCAAATATAACTCAAACCTTGGCGGACGCTTTTTCTCTAGTGAAAAGACCGTTGATGTGATGCGCAATGCACGTCTAAGCGGTCAAGCATTACTGAATACCGAGTCTCCAGATAACATCGTATTTGGCGCAAACATGACGTCCCTGACTTTCCAATTAAGTCGTGCGATAAGCCGTGATTGGCAAACTGGTGATGAAGTGATTGTGACATCTCTTGACCATTATTCCAACGTATCAACTTGGCAACAAGCTGCGGATGATAAAGGCGCAGTGGTACATCAAGCGCGTGTGAATGAAGACGATTGCACACTAGATAGCGACCATTTAATCTCACTTATTTCAAGCAAAACGAAGTTAGTAGCGTTAACATTTGCGTCGAACACCACAGGTTCATTGGTAGACGTAAAACCTATCATTGAAGCGGCACATGCAGTTGGTGCTAAAGTCTATATCGATGCAGTACATTACGCACCACACAAGCTTGTTGATGTGCAAGCATTGGGTTGTGACTTCTTAGCTTGTTCAGCTTATAAGTTCTTTGGTCCTCACGTAGGTATCGCATATGTGGCGCCGCAATGGTTACATACTCTATCGCCTTACAAAGTAGAGCCTGCAACAAACCAAGGGCCAGGTCGCTTTGAAACCGGTACCCAAAGCTTTGAAGCATTAGCTGGCTTTACTGCTGCGGTTGAATATCTTGCGCATGCAGGTGACCAAGAACTGCCGCTACGTGAAAGACTTGTACAAAGCTTCGAATTATATCAAAACCATGAGCAGCAACTTAGCCAACACTTCCTTGCCAAGTTAGCGCAATATAGCAACGTAACTCTGTATGGCATTAATGACATGGACAGGTTAGCAGAGCGTACCCCAACCTTCTCTATCCGTATTGATCACGCTTCTCCGGAAGATGTATCAGGCTTGCTCGGCCAGCACAATATGTGTGTATGGAATGGCCATTTCTATGCTATCGGTTTGTGTAAGCAATTGGATATCTTAGATAAAGGCGGCGTGATCCGTATTGGCTTTATGCACTACAATACCACCAGCGAAATTGATGCATTATTTGACGTACTATCGGCTGTATTAGTTAAATAACGACTGTTCGTAATAAATCGTAATTAAGCCCAAGTGTATCGCCTGCACTTGGGCTTTGTTATTTAACTTTCAATAAAGTCGCTTTATAAATACCTTTAAACCTCAAAAGTAACATCTTGATAACATTTCCGTATTGCCAATCATGCTAGCCTAGTTATACACATTTAATTTACGACACAGCAAGGAAGCAACATATGTCACGTCAATCTAGAACTGTACAACAATGGTTTGATGAATATGGCGTAAGCCATCAGAACAAAACCAATAAACTCATCCACTGGATCATGGTACCAATCATATTTTTTACTATCGTTGGCTTGCTGTGGTCTATCCCTAAAATGGATTGGATGGGCGCATCGCCATGGGTAAACTGGGCAACATTAGCGATGTTACCGGCGATGTATTTCTATTACACCTTATCTCTGCGTATCTTATTTGGCATGCTGTTATTTACTGGGTTATGTCTGGTCGTGTGCTATATGCTGACTTTATACTTAGCTATACCGCTATGGATATTTAGCGCGGTGCTGTTTACGATTGCCTGGGTGTTTCAGTTTATTGGCCATAAAATTGAAGGAGCGAAACCGTCGTTTTTTGAGGACCTGCAGTTTTTATTAGTGGGTCCAGCTTGGTTGCTAGGGTTTGTTTATCAGCGTCTTGGTATTCGTTATTGAGGAACTTGTAGATACAGAGATTATAGGGGTAGCTAATATCAGCGAGCAAGGAGGTTCTAGGAAACAATTGCTCGCCTGATCACTGAGCTGTTATTCACAGTTAGTCATGTTACGACTCGTTATTTTACAGACAGGTTATATGAAAAATATTCAGTGTCTTTTACAAAGCCTAGTTTTTCATACAGTGCTTGCGCGGAAAAATTATCTTGCGCGGTATTTAAGTCAACACGAATAGCACCTGTGTTTCTGGCCTCTCGAACTACTCGGTGAATTAATTCATTAGCTAAGCCTTGCCTGCGATACGCTGGTGCAATGAACAAATCGTTCAATACCATAATTCTTCCCAAGGACACCGATGAAAACGAATGATAGTTCAGCACAAACCCCATTGCCTCACCCACTTTGTTATAAGCGATAAACACGGTCGCATCATTATTCATTAAACGCTCGCCTAAATACGGACGGTACTTATGTGGGGCAGATGGTTGCTTATAAAACACCATATATTGATCAAATAAATTAACCAGATCGTTTAATTCTTCCAATGAGGCTTGCTTGATATTCATAAAACTCCTTTTAAATATGAATCGACAGACTGCAACGACGAATACAGCGCGTTATACGTCTTTATGTTAATTAGTTATTCATCCAGAGTATCAATATTTAATGAAATTGCAACAACCAAAAACTCCTTATTTATTCATACTTTAACCCTACTAATTATAGCTATACTGCTTATCTTTACTGCGATTAATAAAATGTACTCACCACTATTTAGCTCATTTAACAAGGAACGTAAAATGAAACTAATACCAGCATGTTTGATACTCACAACCCTCTTTACAGGCACTGCGTTTGCGAATAATTTTTATACCCCAGTTAGTTATCGTTATTACCAACTCAATTACACGGAAATAACAACAGAAGAAGTTGATGATCCATTGCAAACCTACAACTTTAATATGACTAACTTGCTCAGCCCTTATCTCTTTAGCCGATCAAATATCAGTTATTTAAGCAGAGAAACGATTATTGATGAGCAGAATGCCATTACTACAACATCGATGCAGGCAATATTAAATATGGGCACGCGCTTAGTTCTTCATCCCAAACTGGATCTGACTGTTGAAAGTGGCGCTATCTATGAATTCGGTAAAGAAGTCGAAATTAAATCAGGTTCGACAAGCATTGCTAACGATGATTTTGATAGCGAAATAGGCTTTAATGCCGCTATTGGACTAGCAATGCATTTTAGCCATCAACTTGAGTTTATTGTCGATGCTGCTTACATTGATATCGGTGAAGAATCAGAAATCGAATACAGTGCAGAGCTGGTTGCACATGTTTTACCTAATTTAGCGTTAGTCGCCAATGGGATAAAATATGACGACAGCATCGGGGTTGGTTTTGGTTTACAGTTTGATTTTTAATAATTCTCGGTGATCTATTGCAGCGATTAAGATGACTTAACCGCTGCAGAATGTAGCCGATACCGTCGTACTTGCTGATCTTCTGCTTGATAATAATATTCGTTAAGAAACTCAGCCCCACAACTTTCAATGACTTTACGCGAAGCAATATTGGTAGGATCGCAGCTAATAATAACACTACCAGTTAATAGGTTATCTTGAACATAAGCCAACATGAACTTAGCGACGCCTCTACCTCTCACTGACGATCTCGTTTCATATCCGATGTGGCCGATAACATTTTCGATATAATCATTACTCCCCTGCCTCACTCGTATTGAACCAAGAATGACACCATCCTTGATACAAAAATAAGTGCTAATCGGTGTCCAACCTTCTGGTAACAGCTCTCCTTGAGCATAAGCAATACGCTTTTTAAGATAACCTTCGTAATTACTAAAGATAAACTCATAAAGGCTAACACCATCATTCACACATTCATCAACATAGGATTTGAAGGCAGTCAAATGACTCATGCTTGCGGGTACTATTTCCATGCTTTGCCTCGGCTTGATTAACTCGGTTTGTTATCGACAAGATAATCGATAAATGTTCGTAATGTCGGATTGATTAACTTATTCGCAGGAAAAACCAATGACACTGGCGCCGCCGCAAATTCAAAATCTGTTAAAATCGGCAGCAATTGACCAGAGTCGAGATAGCTTTGCATTAAGAATGTCGGTAATTGGGCGATACCATGACCATCAGCGACAAACTTAGCGGCGATCTCACCGTCATTTACTGCTAAAAAACTGTCAACCGCAACATGTTCTTCAACACCGTTTTCCATATATCGCCAACGTCCCGGCAACCGATTAGAGCTGTCTAAAATACATTGATGCTGCAGTAATTCTTTAGGGTGTTCAGGTAAGCCATGTTTATGAATATACTCGGGGCTAGCAACAAAATACACGCTGATAGCAGAATAACGCCGTGCGATGAGGTTCGAATCTGGCAGTTCTCCGACCCGAATACTCAAATCAATGCCCTCTTCCGCCATATTGGCAAAGCGATTCATAAACATCCACGAAATACGCACATTCGGGTAGTGCTTAAGAAAATCACTTGCGCTTTGCAAGAAGCCCAGAGAAGCAGAACCC
>Ga0209291_1001888_pt1 | contig 17860 bp, 20 predicted proteins | sample GOMGulsemesocosm_FD_184633 | JGI IMG/M metagenome (GOLD analysis project Ga0209291, IMG submission 184633) | Methane-oxidizing microbial communities from mesocosms in the Gulf of Mexico - GOM9B Gulf of Mexico (SPAdes) (version 2) | ecosystem: Environmental > Aquatic > Marine > Cold seeps...
TTTGGTCGCTTTTTCTCTATCTGAAATTCAACGCTTATTTAAGCTTCTTTAGCACTATATTCTATAAGCAGGCACATCAATATGATCAAGTTTATAGTTTCGTAATAATGCTCTACCGGTATACATAGATTCACCGTCACCACTAAATTCAAATTCAAATATACTCAACCAATGAATACCTAGACGCTTATTAAAGCGTAATCGACTTGAAACTCGAGCAATGCTTAAATACTGCAGTTTTTCTTTTTCACAATACTGTTGAATATGCATGCGAGAAAACTCAGCGACTTTACGAAGGTAAATAAAGTACCAAAAAACTAAACAAACCAATAATAATATATAAATATTTTCCATTTTTAACTCTGAGTATTAAATAATTGACCAATGGCTTTTGCTAACGTATCGCTACGTTCTGTGGATCTCATGCATTGGAACAATAACGGACGAATGGTAGGAATAGCAACGAGATCTTTAAAAATAGCTGGAAATAGTTCACCTTCTTGTTGCTGAACAAGGTGTTCTAAAAATTGCATAGCTCGCTCTTGTCCATTAATAACTTGCCAACACCTTGCCGAAATTGTCACCATACAATCAGCGTTAAGTGATTGCGATAAAAGTAACTGAGAAAAATACTGATCAACAAAGGGATGTTGAGTGGATGAGGCTAAACTTCTCATTAACATTTGTTTTTTATCTAATTCACTTTCTTCCGCTTGTTTTAACAGCGAGATGATCGCTTCAATTAATTCTACAGGTAATAAGCAATTTTCTAGCGCACCACAAAGTGGGCTAAGTACTTCAAAAGGTAAATGAGCTAATATCTTTGCGATTTGGCTAGCATTATCATTTTCATTAACCCTGCTGGCGAAATCAGTAATACCTTGTACCCCCACATCTTGCCAATTTTGCCAATTATTATTGCTGATATAATGTAAAAAGGTTTGGTAATGTGGGCTAGCTGCTTTCTTCAGTTCTACGGATAATAAGCTGTTTAACATCGCCAATTTATATTGGGATGGCGTAAATAAGTAAGGATTGCTTTTTAATAGCTCTGCTTGTTTTTCTGTTGGATCTACTGATAAATCTGAGCCAAGTGCTTCAACAATAATGGCGATGAAATGATCTCTTGCCCCCTGATTTAATAAGCCCCTTTCATCTAAAGGTAATTTAATAAACCATAAATAGGGCTGCACCGATTTTTTTTGCCAAAAGACAATCGCCAAATGTGCATGTCCTTGCGTAGGAGTTGGGTAGGGAACTTGGCACTGTTCTATTTTATTAAAGGTTTCTTTTGATAGTTTATCAATCTTTCTGCCAAGCTCATAAATACGAAATTGGCTGTCTGATAAGGCTAGTAATGCTGAAATTGAAGATATTGTGCTCATAACGTCATTTATTAATGGAAAACTATCGAATAATGGCGGCATTATAGAGATAATGGTCATTAAACACCAATAATACCAATCCGTAAAACAGTAATAAGGTTAACTATTCATTTGGCAAAGTCATCTTCAGCAGTGATCACAGAAAAACCACATTTAACCATTCTTTATCAAGATGAGTACCTTGTTGCAGTTGATAAACCGGCAGGACTCTTTGTGCATCGTTCTTTTATGGACAAAGATGAAATATATTTTGCGCTGCAATTAGTCAGGGATTTGGTTGGATGTTATGTTTATCCGTTACATCGCTTAGATAGGCCGACTTCTGGAGTGTTATTATTTGCCTTGACACAAGATGTTGCACGACTGATGGGGCAAGCATTTACGGATAAAACCATTCAAAAGACTTACTATGCATTAACACGGGGGCATTTGCTTGATAAGGGAAGTGTCGATTATCCTTTAAAAGAAAAACTCGATAAGTTAGGGGATAAGTTTGTCAGTGAAGATAAAGATCCTCAACAAGCAGTTACTCACTATCAGTCGATTTATACCGCAAGTTTACCTATCACCCTTGGCCGATATGATAGCGTCCGATATTCACTGATTAAGTTATTACCTGAAACAGGCAGAAGACACCAAATTCGTCGCCATTTAGCTCATTTACGTCATCCAATCATTGGTGACATTAATTATGGCGATAATAAACAAAATCCATTTTTTATTGAGCATTTTGGCTTTAAACGGTTAATGTTAATGGCACAATCTTTAAGTTTTATCCATCCTATTACAGAACAAACAATCACAATTTCTGCAAGCTTTGATGCGCAATGGCAAGCCGTTTTTGAACAGTTCTCATGGCCTTTAATTGAAGCTTAGCTTTGCAGTAATCATGCTTTAATATGGGCCAGTTACACTTATAGAGTTAATGTCGTTGGCAATTAGGCTAGAATAAATACCTGAGCTTCTTTGTGATGAAGTATCCTGAGTTCTTTCACCTTTGATCATTACGGCATTTACAAACATTGGCATATGCGTTTGTTGATAGGTGTCTTGTTGTTTCGCGAAAGCTAACATTAATTGTTGGTCTTGGGTCATTGGTCTATCGAGTAAAGACATCATTAAATAATGATCTGAAATCAACGGTTTTTTTTCAATTTTTACCGTCTTGGTACTGCTACAAGCTACGGTGGTTAAAAGTAATAATAAAACGGCTGTGATATTTAATAATTTCATACGGCACACGACAAATGATTAAGGACAAATGTGTTATCGCAAGCGTTATGCCAAGAAGAAAAATATTTCTTCAAGTAGGTTGATTTACAAGCTAACCAGTTAAAAAATAAACAAAATTAATTATGATGAAATCTATTTATTTCCCTGAGATATTAATTTTAATGATAGGTATTGTAAATAAAATATTAGGTGTCAAAAAAATAGCGCTAGTGAACTAGCGCTATTTTTTAAATATTTTCAATAGGAATAGTGAGAGGGTTATTCTTCAGAAACTGAACGAAGCAAAGCGTTTATGCCAACTTTTGCCCGAGTTTTAGCATCCACTTTTTTGACAATAATGGCTGCGTATAAACTATAGGTTCCACATTTAGAAGGTAAATTACCAGGAACAACTACTGAACCTGCTGGCACACGTCCATAATGTACTTCACCTGTTTCACGGTCAAAAATTCTTGTGCTTTGTCCAATATATACACCCATTGAAATAACGGCGCCTTCTTCTACGACAACACCTTCAACAATTTCAGAGCGGGCACCTATAAAACAATTATCTTCAATTATTGTCGGACCTGCTTGTAATGGCTCTAATACACCGCCGATACCTACGCCACCGGACAAATGTACATTCTTACCAATTTGTGCACAGGAACCCACGGTTGCCCAACCATCAACCATACAACCTTCATCAACAAAGGCGCCGATGTTAACAAAACTTGGCATAACCACGACATTTTTACCGATATAGCTACCTGTTCTAACGGATGCGCCGGGCACTACACGTACACCGTCAGCTTCAAACATTTCTTGGGTATAATTCGTGTATTTCATCGGTACTTTGTCAAAAAAGGTACTCTCTGCGCCATCGATTACTTCGTTATCCCAAATACGAAAAGAAAGTAAAACGGCTTTTTTAAGCCACTGATGCACGACCCATTCACCAGCAATTTTTTCAGCAACCCTCGCTGAGCCGTTATTTAATGCGTCGAGTGCAGATAACACCGCATTTTTAACTTCAATATTAACTGAAGCTGGAGTGATGTTCATGCGATCATCAAAAGCTTTTTCAATGATAGTTTGTAATTCAGACATGGTATTTCCTAAACGTTATATTTAAATTTTTATAGCGTACTTTCATCGCATAACTTTGTAGTTAATATTTCCTGTTCTTGTTCTGTTAGTGCTTTGCCTTCACGATTGGCAACGATAAATACATCTTCTGCCTTTTCACCAAATGTGGTGATTTTTGCAGAATGGACTCGTACCTTGCACTGCTGAAATACTCGAGCAAAATGAGCAAGTAAACCGGGGTGATCAAGCGCGACTATTTCTAGCAAGGTACTTCGTTTGGTTGGTGTCTCGACATAACTTACTCGGGTTGGTATCTTAAATTGCTCCAAGCGTTTTGCTAAAGGCTTTGTTTTGCGAATTTTTGATGTTTTCAAAAGAGCCTTACTAAGAGATTGAGCTATATCAGCCGCTCTATAATTGTCATCAATCGCGTTACCTTGTTGGTCTAAAACCACAAAAGTATTGGCAGTAAAACCGGTTTTAGTGGTGATGATTTTTGCATCGTGTATGGAGAAACGTTTTGCCCCTAACAATGAGACAATCTTTGAGAAAACATTCGCTTCACCTTTGGTGTAAACAAATACTTCTGTGCCACCACGGTACGGTGTTGAGCTGATCAAAACTAAAGGTTTACCTTTTTCATGACTCAAAATATGTTGGCAATGCCAAACAATTTGTTCTGGAGCGTAACGTAAAAAATAATCAGCTTTAAATTCACGCCATAGGGTTTTTACCTCATCGGTAGAGACTGATGTTTGGCTGAATAAGGTTAGCGCTTGTTGTTGGTTTTCTCTTATTTTTGCACGCAAATCGACAGGTTTTTCCAAGCCCCTTCTAAAAGCTCTTCTGGTATTGAAATAAAGCTCTTCTAATAAGTTTTCTTTCCAACTATTCCATAAGCTTTCATTTGTTGCTCGCATATCTGCAACGGTTAAACAATATAAGTAATCTAGATGCGCTTCATCACGAACGACATTTGCAAAGGTTTTAATTACTTCCGGGTCTGATATGTCACGGCGCTGGGCAGTAATTGACATTAATAGGTGATGTTTTACTAACCATGAAATCATTCGACCGTCATGATTATTTATTTGATGTTCTTTGCTAAAACTTAACGCATCGACAGCACCTAACTCAGCATGATTACCTCCTCGTCCCTTAGCTATATCATGAAAGATACCCGCTAAAAATAGTACTTCCGGCTTTCTGATCCGTTGTACTATTTTACTACAAAGCGGAAATTCGTCGTTATGTTGTTTTTGGCTAAAACGATAGAGGTTTTTAATCAGTCGAAAACTATGTTCATCTACCGAGTATGCATGAAATAAATCAAACTGCATTTGGCCAACAATGTTTTTCCATGCCGGTAAATACGCGGCTAAAATGGAATGTCGATGCATAATGGTTAAGGGTAAACCTAACCCTCGAGGATGTTTGACTATTTGCATAAAAAGTTCACGACAACGTGCATAATCAACTAAACCAGAAACGAGACGACGCCTTGCATTACGTAATAATTGCAGTGTAAAAGGGTGTAAATCGGTAATTTCTTCATTTTGTGCAATTAATAACAGCATTTCCATGATTTTGGGTGAACGCATAAATATACGTCGGTTGGTGACTTTTATTTGACCGTCTATTACGACAAAATCATCGTTTAGAACGGCTTCTTTATCGTGGGTTTTATTTTTGATGATGGTATATTCGAAATGCTGAAGCAGCATTTTGTTGAGTTCGGCAACTCGGCCAATGATACGGAAAAAACGTTTCATCATACGTTCAACGGTCACTTTACCTTCATCACCAAAGCCCATCAGTTTAGAAACATCGGCTTGATAATCAAACAATAATCTGTTTTCGCTTCGACCGGCAATAAAATGCAACGCACAACGCATACGCCATAAAAAATCTTGACACTCTAGCAATTCAAACAGTTCATTACTGGTTAAATAGTCATGCTCTACTAACTCTTCTAATGAATCAGCCAAAAAGTGTCGTTTTGCTACCCAGCCAATGGTCTGGATATCTCTAAGGCTACCAGGGTTGGCTTTTAAATTAGGCTCTAAAGTATATGCCGCGCCATTATATTGTTCATGTCTTTTATTCTGCTCTTCACGTTTAGCGATAAAAAACTTTTTTGATGTCCAAAAAACATCCTCATTAAGCAATGGTTGTAAGTGTTGGGTCAGTGCTTCATTGCCACAAACTTGTCGCATTTCCATCAGATTCGTCGCGACAGTTACATCATTAATCGCTTGTTTTAAACACTCTTTAATACTGCGAACACTATGACCGATGTCAAATTTAATATCCCATAATTGGGTAATAAATCCGGATATTTTTTCTTCAAGGGCTTGGTCAGTATGTTCTTGTGTTAATAATAATATATCGACATCAGAATAAGGCAGAAGCTCGCCTCGGCCATAACCACCCACAGCAAGTAAACTAATTTGATCTTCATCAAGTTTATGCTGACACCAAAGTTTAACTAATATTTGGTCAACAAAATGTGCTCTAGCTTTTAGTAAGCTAGTAATGTCATCCTCGGTAAATTGTTCTTTTTGCCATTGATGAAAATCGAGATTTAATTGACAAATTTCTTTTGTAGAAATAAAGGAAGAACTAATTAGCAGTGGCTCAGTAAATACTTCTGGCACAATAGGTTGAGAAGACAAATTAATAGTTCTCTTATCTGTTGGTGTAAAAGATGAAATTAGCGCCCTTAAAAGTTTCATAACGCCTTAATTATGTAATATTTTCGCGATAGTATCGTCTTTTCTCAGGGTTAATATTTCGCAACCGGTTTTGGTGACGACAAGGGTATGTTCCCATTGAGCAGACTTTTTACCGTCAATCGTATAAACGGTCCAATTATCTTCTTTATCCAAAATGGTATTGGCTCTACCAAGGTTTATCATTGGCTCAATGGTAAAACACATGCCTTCTTCCATTTTCTCTTTATCATTGTTCTTATAATGTACAATTTGAGGCTCTTCATGGAATTCAGTACCAATACCGTGACCACAGTATTCTTTAACAATTGAATAACGACCTGATTTTTTAATAAATTTTTGAATCGCTGTGCCGATATCACCAAATGTATTGCCGGGTTTTACTTTTTTAATGCCCACATATAAAGCTTCTTGGGTAATACGACAGAGACGACTTTCTTCAGGAGATACATCACCAATTAAAAACATTTTACTGGTATCGCCGTGGAAACCATCTTTGATCACTGTGATATCAATATTAATAATGTCGCCATTAGTTAGTACAGTATCGTCAGGTATACCATGACAAACGACATGATTTACAGAGGTACAAATAGATTTTGGAAAACTGTGATAATTTAGTGGTGCTGAAATAGCATTTTGAACTTTGTCGGTATACTCAGCGCATATCGTATTTAATTCGTCTGTGGTCACACCTGCTTTTACGTGTGGACCGATCATTTCTAGTACATCAGAAGCTAATTGCCCCGCGATGCGCATTTTTTCAATTTCTTGCTGACTTTTAATAACGATAGTCATTGATATCCCAAATGTTATGAGTTGCTTGAGCTTATTAACTGATTTTACCTGCTTTTTGTGATTAATCACAATGCACAACTTAAGATTAATAATAATTATTAACTAATCATTAACAATAAAGGGTGTTTTTTGTTTATTTAGTATATGTTTAATAGAGGAAAGTGAGCCAGAGTGAATAATTCGAAAGTATGGATGATACAATTTTAGATTCTATTATTGAAATAACAAAAGCCAGAGATAGTGACGAATTTGGTAATCGCATTGTTTCTACCATAGCAGAACTCATCCCTAATTGTGTTGTTGCCCTGTTTAAATATAATGAATTTCCACGGGAACAATACCGTAGGCTCACAACATTATCGATTCAAAAAGATGAAGAAGGCATTAAGCAGCATATCTGGGATGTCGATATTCCTAAAGTCAAAGAAGAATATATTAATAAACACCATGATAAGTTTTTTCAACTGACGGTTTATCAAACCGATGATAGTAAACATCATACTTTTATCCCCATTCATATCGATAATAAAGTGGCCTATGCTATTGATATATCTTCAGATACGCGGCTTTCTAATCATTCAAGCTCTTTAATAGCCATCATCAAAGTATGTCAAAATTTCTATGCGATCCTTGCAAATGGTGAAAAAGATAGCCTAACCGGGTTATTAAACCGTCGAACATACGAGCAAAAACTCAGTTCCTTACTTAAAAAACAATCCAATAATCAATTAAACAACCTTAATTGTCAGGTCGAAAATGAGTCGAGACATTTAGCTCAACAATCCCATACCTGGTTAGCGATCATTGATATTGATCTTTTCAAAAACGTTAATGATAGGTTCGGCCATATTTATGGCGATGAAGTACTTTTGGTGTTATCGCAGTTAATGCAACGTGCCTTTCGAGAAAATGACTTGTTATTTCGTTTTGGCGGAGAAGAGTTTGTTCTTATTTTTGAACCTATCTCCAACGAGCAAGCGGAAAGAGTATTAAATAAATTTAGGGAAATGGTCGAAAAGTACAGGTTTCCAATGGTGGGAAAAATCACAGTCAGTTGTGGTTTTGCCAAAATCTCAAAACACGAACACCCAAAAACAGTCTTTGATAACGCCGATAAAGCCTTGTATTACGCTAAAGAGAATGGTCGTAATAGTGTTTATAATTATGAACGGTTAGTTGAACAAAACAAAATAGTAGAAATGGCTGAAGAAGGCGACATTGAATTATTTTAGCTTTAACTCATTTTGTTTCGGTATTTTTCTTTTGCCGCTTTACCTTTTCTATATAAAACGGGTCGTAATATTTGTCTTAATTTGGGAAATAAATACGATAGGGTGGTTAACCAACCACTTGCTTTAGGCAGCGATATCTCTGTTGATTGCCCATCAGCTATTTGCATAATTGCATGGGCCACTTGCTCTGCGCTACTCATCGGTTGTGAAAAGACGATATCTTCAACATCATCTAATTCAGACATAATAAATCCGGTATCTATTGGGCCGGGGGATACTACACCTACATTGATTGACGTATCTTGTAATTCTTCAGCTAACGCGTAAGTAAAAGCTCTTAAACCGGCTTTAGTTGCAGAATAAGTTGCTGCCCCTTGTAATGGTGTGCGGCCAGCGAGTGAACCGACATTTACAATGGCGCCATCTGGTTGCTTTTTGATATAGGGTAAAGTTAGAGTACTAAGTTCAATTGGCGCTCTTAAATTGACATCAACCATTTTAGCCAGATCTACGGCAGTATTTTTTTCTACATCACCACGTTTATGATAACCCGCATTGTTAACCAATATATGAATTGCGCCAAAAGACTGCTCTACGGCTTTAAGCATTTCAATATATTTATTAGTATCGGTGACATCGATGGCAAACGTCATTACAGAAGTTTTTCGTTTCAGCTCAGCAGCTATTTTTTCTAATGCTTGTTGGCCTCTAGCAATTAAGACTAATTTTGCTTGCTGCTTGGCAAAAGCTCTCGCTGTTGCTGCACCAACACCCGCTGAAGCGCCAGTAATAATAACGGTTTTACCTTGAAAACTGTTCAAATGTTTTCTCTTTATTTTTTTATATTTATTAATGACGCTGAATTAAGTTGTATTGACGGAGCTCTTTTACCTCTTGGTTAAGCTGATCTTCAATATCGTCTAGCTCGGCTAATTTGGTACAAAACATTTCAGCTTTCGACTTAAGAGCATCGATTTTCCCGCCTACTTCCAATTCGAGTTCTTCTCCTATCGAAGCCATTCTTTCATCAAAGGGTTTAGCACGTTGTTCACTATTTTGAGAATCTTTATTGTTTATAGCTTCACCGACAGCAACAAGAATAGTCCCTAGAGAATCAGTAATAATTGCTTCTATTTCTTGTTCAAATTCATTGATAAAAATTTGTTCGAAGTCGTCAAAACCTTGAGGAGCAATATAGAAACTTTGATCGCTATGATTGAATCGTTTTCGTAAGCGCCATTGTAATTCATCAAAATGCTTTTGCAGTTTTTGATGCGAAGCACTGTTTTCTCCAGTGATACCAGAGACAACTTTATTGACAGCTTTAAAGCCAATATCGACACCTTCTATAGCAATCGATACTATGGAAGGTATCTGTTCTCGAATACCCATAGTGTAACGTGTGACAAGCTCTTTTTGTTTGTTGGTTAAGTTGACTTCTTTGCCGTTGACAAAAAGTTGATCGTTGCCATTAATTTGCAGGGTTGTTTTATCTTTATCAATGATACGAATATGGTCGGGATCAATGACAACACCATAATTTAAATTGATATCACATTGCTCAGCATAAGATGGCGCAATAAAAAGACCACTAAATAAAATGGCTTGAATAAACTGTTTTTTATAGGGAAAGAATGAGTTCATTAGTTATGTAAAATAGGTTCGATGATAACTTTTCTCTCTTTATAATACATTTTGCTTGGTCCATATTCACGCTTTGTTCGTTCATGAAAGTCGCCAACAAATAACTTTACGCCATGATAAATTTTTTCTGTTGCTTCGATATAAACACTACACATGTATTGGTTAATTTTGTCTTCAAGTAAGACTTTATCATTGAGCAGTGTACCCAAACGACTTGCATGGTGTTTATAGGTAGCGACCAATTTGGTTAACATCTCAGGGTTAACTTTATCTTTAGGCAACTTTTTGAGCTTGTTAATGGCATTTTTCATTTCAGTGGTTTTATTGGATTCAATCTCTATAGTATCTTCAAGTAGAGCAAGTTCTTTGTTGAGTGCTTCAACTTTATGAGTGAATTTGATTTGTGTATTACTGCCCGCGGTAGCACCTATGGTACCTGCGTGAACCGATGTACCCGCAGAGATATAGCCAGCAATAAGTTTACCGTTAGCTTTTTCTTCGGAGCCTAACCATAATCTTTCATCAACATCAATGATGCTATGCATCATTTGATTTTCAATGCGTAAGTCTTTACATGATATTTCAGCATATTGACAATATTTTGCGAATATCTTGCCGCCAGCTTTAATATTTACACTCATCGGTACATCAGAGAGCTTGATGTCTTCAACATCTTGTTTTTTACCGATAATCCCACTGCTTATAGTAATATCACCACCTGCAATAAGGTAAGCAGACTCGACAAAACCGCCAACAGTGATATCACCACTGGCAATTACTTTCATGCCTTCACAAACATCGCCATCAATAATGACGCTACCTTCGAATTTAATATGGCCAGTACTGATACTAACATTTTTAATTTTATAAACTTCGTCAACTTCCATACCATTTTCTATAATACGAGGTAAGCCAACTTTGGTAGAAACAAGAATATCTTTGTTTTTTGGACTAATGACTGTGCCATCACCGGTTTTTAATTCGATATCTTCACCTGGGGTGGGTTCTAATAAGGTGCCAGTAACTGAAAACCCTTTTTTACCTTCTGTAGGAGGGATTTTTTTTGCCAGCGGATCACCAATTTTAACACAGATGATGTCGCCTAAGTCACGCATATCAACTGTACCATCTTCACGGGCTTTGGGTTTAAGAATTCGGTCTTGAGCACTTTCAACTAAATGTTTGATTTTGCCGTCTTTGCCATTGATGGCATCTTGACCTAAGGCAATATCCCCTTTAACAATAGTGCCTGCGGGTTCTTTGGCTGCATATTGAGCAAGTTTGACTAATTCATCTTTACTAAAGCCTTTGGTTACCCCTGCATTTTGAGCCGAATGTAAAATTGCTTTGGCCGATAAATGTTTACCCCCCAAGGCCGTTGATATTTCGGCAGAAGCGGTCATTTCTTCTTTATCAATTTCTATCGATATTTCGGCATCTCTGCGTTCTAGTATTTGATAACGAATCTCGCGGCCAGGTTTATTGGCTTGTAGGGGCTTTAAAACACTATTGAGCTCAGCAATTGCATTTTTAATATTACCACTGTCGATGTATAAATCGTTATATTCAGAAGCTGAAATAAGCTCGTGAATAGAGGCTTCTGTAATTGATGTATCATCCTTAATTGGCTGTAACAGCAGGTCTATATTGTTTTTTTTATTTGTAGTTAAACTTGCTTGGGTCACAATGTAAGTTCTCTATGATGACTGCTAGAAATTAGATATAACTATCTTGATGGATTTTTATAAAAGTACCAGTATCAACTTTTGAATAATCAATTTTGTATTCTTTATTATCTAATGCTTGAACAAAAACGAGGGTTTTTTCTTCACCAAAAACTTCGGTTGCACCTAGGTCAACAACATCTTGGTAGGCCTTTTTAGCATCAGCTTTTTTACGAGGAATAGGGCCTTTATATATTCCAATACCGCGATTGCTGACGATAACTACCGGGTGGCTGCCATTCACTATTAACAAATCAAACTTTCTGACTTTATGAATAACAGTATTTCTTCCACTGGTAATGAAATTTTTCTCGATCAAAATGGACTCCTAAGTAGCTTTGAACGTTAATCTAAAAAATAAAGTGCTAATTATACCTACTATATCTGTAGTTTATATCAAGATCACTATATTAGTTTAACTGTCTATGTTTATTATATGGTTAAAATTGTACTTACCTACCACGAATATATAAAGTTTTGATTTACTAAGCAATAAATAACCGTGTTGCACTGAAAATAGTTCTTTTCTATTTTCTGTTATTAACAACAAAGTTCTTTGATTTTATTGCATTTTATTTAAATTAAATAATTAGGGACTTCAGTGCTTGCTAATAATTTACGTCTAATTAAATCAAGTGCACGGGTTGCCACTACTTTTTGAAAATATTTTCTATTGGCTTTTATACAAAAGTAATGAGTGTTTATCTTCGTCTTATTCCCCCAAGCTACCCAAACCGAGCCTACAGGTTTTTCGGCAGAACCACCATCAGGGCCTGCGATACCTGACACAGCGATAACGTAGTCAGCTCCAGATTTTTCGAGGGCTCCTTTCGCCATTTCATCGACTACTTGTTTACTTACGGCACCAAACTTACTTAAAGTTTCAGCAGATACATCAAGCATTTGTGTTTTCATTTCATTTGAATAGGTGACAAAACCCGCTTCAAATGCTTTAGATGAACCTGGAATATTAGTCAGTAAACTAGCAATTCCTCCACCTGTACAAGACTCCGCCGTGGTTATTTTAAGCTTTTTATCTTTCAACTGTGCCAATACATAATCTGCCATAGTTAAAGGCGTGCCAGTAACTTGAGCCAACATATGGTCACCGAGAATTTGTTTAAGCATCTTTCTACATTGTGTTAAGGAGGCTTCATCTTGTTTTTGCTTAATGGTGAGCTTTACTTCCAGTAATGGAGAGGCAGCGCGAAATCCTAATTCAACGGCTTCAGGCCAATATTCAAAGGTATCATTGATCAACTGTTGAAGTTGTGACTCACCAACCCCAAAAACTTGAAAGCGCTCCACTTTATAGTGTTGTGAGGTAGGCACTTTTTCTTGTATTTTTGGAATGATTTGTTCATCCATCATGATTTTTAACTCATGAGGTACACCAGGAGTACAATAAACTTTGCATTGCTGATGTTGTAACTTAAAACCTACCGCACTACCCACTCTGTTGGCAATAATGTCGACTCCAGCAGGTAATACCGCCTGCTTTAAATTAGCCGCATCTAACTTAGCGCCGCGCAATGTACACCATTTATTTAAGTGTTCAAGCGCATCCGTATGTTCTACTAAAGGTACATTAGATGCTTGTGCTAACGCTTGCGCGGTTAAGTCATCAATCGTTGGACCTAAACCACCATTAATAATTAAAATATCGGCTTGTTTTGAGATGTTATCTATTTCTGCGATTAAAAGTTCTATATCATCAGCCACAGTAACTTTTCTTTGCACTGTTAAGCCTAGTGACATTAATTGTTGGGCAATCATTACTGAGTTAGTATCAATAACATCTCCAACCATTAACTCGTTACCAGTTAATAATAATTGAATATTCAGCTTTTTCACAAAACAACCCTTTTGCTTGAGATAATCATTGTTGCCCAGCATATTCTAGTAATAATTTAATGTTTACAATAAATTATTTAAACCTTTTACTATTTACCTACAACTAATGGTATAAAGAGAGCTGAAAACCTTTAAGGAAGTATTATGTATAAAAGTAAAATAGTGGCTTTATGTGCAATCGTTATGAGTATGTCGGTTCACGCTAATATAGAAGAAAAAATCGTTAAATCGTTTAGCGTTGATGAGAAAGCCGAGCTTAGATTAGAAAACATCAATGGTGATGTTGATATTAAAGGTTGGGATAAAAACGAAATTAAAGTGACTGCAATCATCACGGCAAAAAATCAACAAGCCCGTGATCGAATCACCCTTGAAATGAAGGAAAATGGTCGTGGCGTTAGCATAGAAACAGAATACAAAAAAGAATCTTCTGGGTGGGGGAATAATCATGCGGGCAGTGTTGATTATACGGTGATGGTGCCAAACCATGCAAGTTTACCATCGATTGATTTAGTTAACGGTTCAATGAGTATTGAAGGCGTTAAAGGTGAAATGAAAATTGATTTGGTCAATGGCTCTATTATTGCTACCGGTTTAACAAGCAACAGTGAAATCAATTCGGTAAACGGAAAAATAATTGCCTCTTATTCGTCAATTGGTGATGATTTAAATGAAATTTCGATTGATACAGTTAATGGCCGTATACAACTGAGTTTACCTGACAACATTAGTGCCGATGTTGATATTGAAACCATGCATGGCAGCATTAGAAATGACTTTGGTTTATCGGCTAATAAAAATATATTTTCTGGAAAAAATTTACAAGGCACCATTGGTTCGGGTGATGTAAGAATATCGATTGAAACAGTTAATGGCGGCGTTAGATTACTTAAAAACTAATTAAGCCCTAAAGTAAGAAATAAAAGCGGCAATCTGCCGCTTTTTTAATGCCTGCGATCTAGAATGTTGGTATTATCCACGCGTTAACTCGTCTTGGAAAGTAAAAATGAATTTTGACCGTCAGCAATTATTTGGTTCTTGGTACCGCAGTGAAGTTGATGGTAATGGTGCTACACAAACTGAATTCGCGCAATTGTCAGCTGATGGTCGTTATGAGTTTAGCTTTTCTGTTCATGATCAAAGTGGTGAGCTCTTGGAACAATCACTTGAAGAAGGAGATTGGGGGCTTGTTGGAGATATTCACTTTACTATTGCCAAAATTGAGCTCGTTGATAATGAGCAATATGCTACGGATTTAACCCATGCTGATAATTATCATGCCTACAAAGTCATATCATTAACCGATCAAAACTTTAAATATCAGCATATAGTTAGCAATGAAGTGTTTATCCTGAAGCGGGTTATTGATAAAATCGCTCACTGTTAATCGTAAGATATTAATATTCACCTATAAATTACATAATAATCACCTAATAATTTGAGAATACGGATGAAAGATTTACGCGCAGCCAGTTTAATTACCGCGATAAAAACGCCTTATAATGAGCAAGGCGATATCGATTTAGCCACTTATGATCAATTAGTTGCCCAGCAAATTGCTGCGGGTGTTGATGGTATTGTTGTTGGTGGTACAACAGGAGAAGGCCACCTATTAAGCTGGGAAGAACACTTAATGTTGATCGCCCATAGTGTGCATCAATATGGCGAAAAGCTGATAATAGTGGGCAATACAGGTAGTAATAATACCCGTGAAGCCATTAAAGCCACTGTAAACGGCTTTGCAATGGGAATGGATGCCGCATTACAAATTAATCCCTATTATGGACGTACTTCTCAAAGAGGTGTTATTGAGCACTTTACCCGTGTCTTGGAAATTGGCCCTGCGTTTATTTATAATGTGCCGGGACGTACCGGGCAAGACTTAATCCCAAGTATTATTGAACCCTTATCAAGTCATAAAAACTTTATTGGCGTTAAAGAGTGTGCAGGCAATGAACGTATTGCTTACTATGAAAAACAAGGTATTGCTTGTTGGTCAGGTAATGATGATGAAAGTCACGATGGTCGTCATATTCATGGCTCTCATGGTGTGATCTCGGTGACATCTAATATCGTACCGGGATTAATGCGACAGTTAATGGATAAAGAAAACACGCCATTAAATGAAGAGCTTACAGGCTTAATGCAATGGCTATTTTGTGAACCAAATCCAATCGCAATTAATACCGCATTAATGATGACCAAAGCGGTTTCAGCTAACTTTAGATTACCTTATCAGGCGTTAACATTGGAACAACGTCAGCAAGGTGTTGATTTGTTGAAAAAACTATCGAAAAACGATTTAGTGGGTGATGCATTGGAATTATTATCTGATGATGACTTCACTTATAGTGCTTAGTGCTCATTCTATTATTGCAGCAAAGCTGCCAAGTGTTTTAAATTAGGTTTTAATTCATTTGGCAGGGTAAAACTTTGCTCTTGTTTGGTTACCGGGCAGTTGAACGCTAATTTAACCGCACATAGTTGCAGATTGATTTCATCCGGTAATACCATTTTGTTGTTACCGTGTAACCTATCGCCCACCACGGGCAAGCCAATACTTGCTGCATGTTTACGTATCTGATGTTTTCTACCAGTTTCTATTTTAACCGCTAATAAACTTAAATCATTTAAGGTATTTGTTTCCACTGATTGAAATGTGCTTTTAGCGCTTTTGCCATCAATATCAGTTAATACGACTTTATCCTTTGTTGTGTCTGAATCTGAAATTAATTCCCCATGGACAATGATTTGATAATGCTTTTCTAATTGATGGTGCTCAAATAACTGGCTAAAGGCTTGTGCCATTTTTTTACTGTGAGCAATAATGATCAAACCTGATGCTGCTCTATCAAGCCTATGCACAATAAAGGCAGGGCGCTGCGGCATTAATTGAGTTTCAGCCCAACGAGCAATGGTACAGTGATCACTCCATTTTGAACCTTGGCTAAGCATGCCATAAGGTTTGTACCAAACACTGTAGTCATGGCAATCAGCAATGAGTTCTGCTTGTGCAGGTTGTTGATTAAGTACATTTTCATCATAATAAAAATGTAAAGTATCATCAGTTTTTAATGCTTTTTTTAGCTTTCTAATACGTTGGGTATATTTACCACGCGTTAACCACAATGCACCTTTATTTATCGCCGCTTTAATTTGACCATTGCTAAGAGAGTGTTCTGAACAGGCAAGATTTAACACCTCTATGAGCTTTAAATCATCAGCAGGTAGGGTGAGGTGTTGTTCAAACTTAAGCATAGCGTCGGATATTGGTTTATTGAAAAGCCTATTGTACCAAGCGACAATAAAAAAGGCATAATTTACATGTTCATTTTCTCAAATAGGATATAAACTTAAGTAAATTCAACAATGAGCTTATGTTATGGAACGAGATTTAGCCTTATTTCCTGATGACAACAATGGCCATGCTTTATGGCAAATGCTTCAAGAAGGAGATGATTTAAATCAAGCAAGAGAAATTGAGTTTTCGGTAATTTTCCCCAATGAAGAGCTGGCGCTAAAATTTGGACATTTATTGCTTGAGAATAACCAAAAGTTATCTTTTTGCCCTTATCAAGAAAGTGACGAGTTTCCTTGGGAAGTCACAGCATATCCTGAAATGCCTGCGAGTTATGAAAATATAAGTGCCTATCAAAATTTATTGGAAGCGAGCTCTGCGCCACTCAATGGCAAGTTTGATGGTTGGTACTGTGTTACTGCAAATAAGCTATCTGGTTAGCGTCATTCAATGTTCTTTTTAACTATCACCTTTAACCATTATAAATAATCTACTTATGCCCGATATATCACAATTATCTTCGTTTAATAAATCGACTAGCCAGTCGTTTCATCAACAAAAGAACTTTATTAAGAAAGTACTTAATGGAAAAATTCATCAGTGTCCCGTTTGCAAACAAGCTTTAAAGATAAACTTAACTGACGGTAAAGAGCAATCAACTATCTGTTGTCAAAAAAAATGCACTGACATTGAGTTAGATTGTTCGTAATTTTGAGCTAGGAAGATAGCGAAACACTGTCTTAGCTTATTTCACTACCCTGATTTTATTATAGAAAAGTGCAAATTTCATCAAATGATTTTTTTACTCGGGCATGATGAGGAACGGTAGCATCTTCACTTGGGTAGCCAGCAATAAGCAACATGTAAGCTCTGTCATTCTCAGGTCGTTGAC
>Ga0209291_1001891_pt1 | contig 17844 bp, 16 predicted proteins | sample GOMGulsemesocosm_FD_184633 | JGI IMG/M metagenome (GOLD analysis project Ga0209291, IMG submission 184633) | Methane-oxidizing microbial communities from mesocosms in the Gulf of Mexico - GOM9B Gulf of Mexico (SPAdes) (version 2) | ecosystem: Environmental > Aquatic > Marine > Cold seeps...
ACACGCCCTTCATTTACAACCTTAAATGAAACTGTAAAATTAATGAAACACTGTAATTTGTGAATTTATTTAGGTTGGACTTTGATGAGAGTGATAAATACTTTAAATCGTATCGCTAATTTAGCGCATATAAAAAGTCAAAGCACTTTCCTTTGATTACTATAATCGTAGTGCTGCACAACCAGCATTAATTAGGTACGTGAATCATTCAATTACATCAAAAATCTCCAATAAGGCGCTTTTAACTTTTAGTCGAGGTAATAAGGATTTGTTTAATACCTATCGTCTATCAAGACTGGGGTATTATTTACCTATCTCGTCCGATATCTTAAATAAAATCAAAGGCGTACTATTAATTCAGGCTATCCATTTATAATGGTAATTTCATGATACAAAATATAATAAATGATGAAGAAATGATTGCATTACATGAAACATATGGGGATACGTTCGATGAGCGGACTCATGAACTAGAGGTAGTCGAATACGATATTCAGAATATGAATGAAAGCATAGACGAAGATATCGAATCTATAATTACAAAATTTTCATTATTAAATGATCTAGATAAACGTCGAATAGCTCACATGATCAGTACGCTAAATATTAGACATAGAAATGACAAACTATAGCTGACTATGTAGAACATTCGATTTACATGCTGATCTACATTCACGTCAAAAACAAACGTATTTTAACGATTGATCGAGTCCAATATTGGTACTACCATGATACCAATTCAATGCGTCTCCCTTATCCAGAGCAACTCATTTCCTTCATCATACATAAAACCAAGTATTTTGTGCCCTCTGCGGCCTTGCGATACCAGCTCACCGCCTCTGTCACAATGCCATAGCCATGACCAAGTAGCAGAACTATTAACATTCGTTCAAAACAGCCCCATTTCTGCACAAGTGACACAAATTATTAAAATTTGCCTCGCAACTAGCGCGCGAATAATAGAAGCTATAGGTATAAAGGTTTGCAAATAACAAAGGGTTAAAAAACCAATGAAAATAATCTCATTTAACATTAACGGCCTTCGCGCTCGATTGCATCAGCTACAAGCTATCATAGACAAGCATTCGCCTGACGTAATTGGCCTACAAGAAATTAAAGTTCACAACGAAATGTTCCCTGTAGCAGCGGTTGAAGACATGGGTTATCACGTATTTTTCCACGGTCAAAAAGCACATTACGGTGTTGCTATGATGGTGAAGAAAAGCACAGTGGCAGACGTAGAAGCAATTAAAGTGCAATATGGCTTCCCTACCGATGACGAAGAAGCGCAAAAACGTATGATCATGGTGACGTTTGACCAAATATCAGGCAAACCGATCACAGTGTTAAACGGTTACTTCCCACAAGGCGAAAACATTAGCCATGAGACGAAATACCCGAACAAGCGTAAATTCTATCAAGACCTAAACGTATACCTTAACGACAACCACACGGCAGAAGACGACGTGATCGTAATGGGCGACATCAACATTTCTCCAGCAGATAAAGACATCGGCATCGGTGAACCAAATGCGAAACGTTGGTTAAAAACAGGTAAATGTAGCTTCCAACCAGAAGAACGTGAATGGTTAGCAAAACTGCAAGGGTTTGGCTTACACGATACATTCCGCACCATTAAGCCGGAAGTAACAGATCGTTATAGCTGGTTTGATTACCGCTCAAAAGGTTTCCCAGACAACCGTGGACTGCGTATTGACGTGATCTTAGCGACGGCAACATTGAACGCAAAAGTAGTTGAGAGTGATGTAGATTACGAACTGCGTGGCATTGAAAAGCCATCAGACCACGCGCCAATCTGGACAACATTTAGCGAATAAAATTGTTACCCGATAACAATAGCTTAGGAGCATATCCCTAAGCTATTTAAAGTCTCAAAACCGCATTTTAGAAATATGTGTCTAATCTTAGTGTTACCTCGACATTCACATACCAAAAGCGATGATGGCTATGCAGTGGACTAAGATATGCGTAACAGCAACAAATAGCTTACTTCTCAGTATCGTCGTAAACATATCACCCAGTAATGCTCAATACTCCGCTAATACTGACTCTAATTTGGCAAGCTCAACATTTTCAAACTCTGTCGCGCAACAACAAATGAATATTCACAGCCAGCCCAGCTTTGAAGACCTCCCCCTGCTATTAAAAAAACGTACTATCAAAGTCTTAGTCGTTAATCACCCCGCTTATTATTTCATTTATCAAAGTCGTCCGCGTGGTTTTGCTTATGACATGATGCGTGAATACGAAAAACACCTAAACCGTAAATACTTCAAAAACACCAAGTTGAAACTCAATATTTTGTTTATTCCGGTGCCTAGTAGCCAAATAATCAACTTACTCGCGCAGGGTTATGGTGATATTGCAATTGGCCCATTAATGACGCCTTTACGCCAACAAAACCAAGTAACCCATACAGAGCCCATATACACCAACAATCAATTATTGCTCGTCAGCCATGACTCTATGGATGAGTATAAGAATATAAATCAGTTATCAGGCAAGGAAATTTGGATACGTCGTAATAGTATTTATCATCAGCAATTAGACATCATCAACCAGCAATTATTCCGACTCAATAAACAACCTATTTACATCAATATCGTGGCTGATGAACTCGAAGATTACGAACTATTAGATATGGTCGACAACAATCAAATTTTCATGACGATGATCTCTAACCATGGTTTACGATTATGGCAAAAATTATATAAAAACATAAAACTACACTCACGATTAGTCATCGGTAATAATATTCCAAGTACCTGGGCGGTACGTAATCACACGCCACAATTAACGCGCAGTTTAAATCAGTTTATCCATAAGCATAAAAAAGGCACTAAAATAGGCAACATTCTGCACCGTCGCTATTTAGTTAGCCATCGTTGGCTGAATAAAGTCATCCATCAGCAGTTTGAAAAACGCTATTTAGAAACTGAAACAATCATTAAAAAATACGCCGAACAGTATGAATTCGATTGGCAGTTTATTCTTGCGCAAGCCTATCAGGAGTCTCGGCTTAATCAAAAGGCCATTAGCCATCGAGGTGCGGTCGGCGTGATGCAAATATTACCATCGACGGCGAATGAACCTTACGTCAATATTAAAAACATCAACGACGTAGACAGTAATATCCATGCAGGAGTTAAGTACTTACATTTTATGAAACAGCGTTACTTTAGCCATAAGGATATTGCCAAGTTAGACTCGCTATTATTGAGTTCTGCCGCCTATAACGCTGGACCAGCGAAGTTAATACAATTAAGGAAACGGGCTTTAAAAGAAGGATTAAACCCCAACATTTGGTTTAATCATGTCGAGAAAATAGCCGCAGAGACCATAGGTAAAGAAACGGTGAATTACGTAAACAACATTTATAAGTTTTACATCACTTATTTGCTGGCCTCACGTTATACAATCAACGATACACAGATAGCGCAACAGAAAATTGCTAGCAATACTCAGTAAGCAAAGAGAAGCAGTCATTAATCAAAGGCCGCTATGTTGATACAAAGCGACCTCCTATTTAATTTATTAACTGTAGCGATGTAAGTCGTTAAGCAAGATGCCTAAATGCGCGTTTTTCTAACCTTTTGAATACGGCGAAAATAGTAAAGCATAAACACAGATAGATAGCACCCGCAAAAATAAATGCTTCAAAGGGAGCATAGAAACGTGAATACACATTGTAGCCAGCCCCTGTGATATCAACCAAGGTCACGACACTGGCGATTGACGTTGCATGCAGCATAAAAATAACTTCATTACTGTAAGCTGGCAACGCACGACGGAACGCCGACGGTAAAATGATACGACGCAGAATCTGCCAATAGCTCATGCCATATGCTTGTGCCGCTTCAATTTCACCTTTATCGGTTGTCACCAATGAACCACGAATAATCTCGGTGCTGTATGCTGCCGTATTTAATACAAACGCTAACAAGCAAGGGTAAAATGCATCTTCGAGTAAAAACCATATTGAACTGTCTTGAATACCATCAATCATGGTCACACCATAATAAATCAGATACAACTGGATCAATAACGGTGTACCACGAAACACATAAGTAAATACCCAAATACCACGTGATAACCATACATACTGACTCGTACGCATGATCGCCAACGGCACGGCCAAAAAGAAACCGATGACAACAGACAAGAACGTCAGCTGTACCGTCAATACCGCACCATCCCAATACTCATTTAAGGTACTCGGAGTAAACATTTCATTTTGCTCAAGCAAAGCAATCAGTTGATCTAACATATTAATGACCTTCTATACCTTTGCTAAAATGACGCTCTAAATATTTCAGTGCAATTTCACTCACGGTTGTAATCGCCAAATACACAAACGCAACAGGAATGAAAAACAGAAACGGTTCATATGTTGTCATTGCCGCTTCTTTCGCTAATTTAACCATATCTGATAAGCCGATAATCGACACGAGCGCGGTTGTTTTCACCAGTACTAACCAGTTGTTACCAATACCCGGTAGCGCAAAACGCATCATCTGTGGAAACATGACACGGCGGAATACTTGCCAATCTGACATGCCATAAGCGGTTGCAGCTTCCAATTGGCCTTTATCCACAGACAATAACGCACCACGGAACGTCTCGCCCATATAAGCGCCAAAAATGAAACCAATCGTCACCACACCAGCACCGAATTCATCGATATTGAAATACATACCATCTTCATAAAACGCAGATAATGTTAACCATCCTTGTTCGATATAAAATTCATTGATGGCATAGGTTTCATGTAATTCGTACAACCACTCCGAAAAATTATTGAATCCGACTTGTAAGCCAAAATAAATCAGCATCATTAAGACCAAATCCGGCACACCACGGACTAAGCTGGTATAAGACACAGCTAATACAGAAGCAACTTTACCACCGGAATAACGTGCAACCGCGGTAATCAGACCGAGCAGCACTGCGATGATTAATGAAAAAATGGCGAGTTTAACGGTCAATATAGCGCCATTAAATATACCTGGCCCATAACCTTGGAGATCTAACATAACATTCCCAGAAAGCAGTGAGCACCTAGCCCTAACTAATAGTCCTAACTAATAGCCTTAACTAAGCGCCCATTTTTATCATAGATAAAGAGACTACATTTTAATACTGTAGCTAAAGTATTTAGCTTGGATAATTTCGTAAGTACCATCCGCTTTAATTTCTGCCAATATTTTATTGAACGTTGCTGCAAGTGATTTATCACGTTTACGCAGTGCAACACCCATGCCCTCACCCAGTTGGAATGTCTCGCCAACGGCTGCATAAGCGCCTTTTTTCTCAGGGATAAGTAACGTGCTATCACCGACAGGGAAATCCAGTAATACCATGTCTAAACGACCGCCTTCAAGATCAAGCAATAAGTCACCACTGGTGTTATAACGCTTAATTGTATTCTTGCTTGCATAATTATCGGTGACGTGTGTATCTTGAACTGTACCGCGCTGTACACCGATACGTAATTTTTTGAATGCGGTTTTATCTGCTACATCAAGCTTAAAGTCTGCTGCTGCAAACCAAGCGCTTGGTGTATTGTAGTAAGGTTCAGAGAAAAGAACCTTCTTCTTACGCGCATCTGTGATCGACATTGAAGAGAAAATAGCATCGTATTTACGTGATAATAAACCAGGAATAATACCGTCCCAAGATTGTACAACCCAAGTACAATTCCAATTAGCGCGTTTACACACTTCGTTACCTAAATCGATTTCAAAACCTGTTAGCTCGCCATCAGGGGTTTTATATTCAAATGGCTTGTAAGGTGAATCAACACCTAAACGAACATCAGTCCATTCTTTTGCTATTACGGCTGAAGAAAGCAATAAGCTTGTTGCAATTACGCAGGCTAATTTTTTCATAAGTATTTCCCTATTATTATAATGAGATCAATCAATGATCTTGTGTTTGTAGTCGTTTTATTTTTATAGTTATATTTTTATAATTCTGGTTTTATCAATACGCGAATGAATCTACTAGACGCTAATATTTTGGTGCTAAAAACTGCTGCACACGCTCTGATTTCGGGTTATCAAATAATTCTTTCGGATCGCCCTGCTCTTCGATTTGACCTTGGTGTAAGAATATAACTTTGGTCGATACATCGCGTGCAAACGCCATTTCGTGAGTAACAACCAGCATGGTTCGACCCTCTTCCGCTAGGCTTTGCATTACGCGTAAAACTTCACCTACCAATTCAGGGTCCAATGCGGATGTTGGTTCATCAAATAGTAATACTTCCGGCTCTACAGCTAATGCACGGGCGATTGCCACACGCTGCTTTTGACCACCAGATAGCTGACTTGGGTAATAGTCTTTTCTTTCCCATAAACCGACTTTTTTCAGATATTGTTCTGCACTCGCCCTCGCGTCGCGACGAGAGAGTCCTAAAACATGAATTGGTGCTTCGATCACATTTTCAATGACCGTCATATGCGACCATAAATTAAAGCCTTGAAACACCATAGCGAGACGTGAACGAATACGTTGAACTTGTTTTTTATTCGCGATTAGTCTATTGCCGTCGCGACCATCAATCATTTCGATTAATTCGCCATTTACGGAGATGTCACCTGAAGTAGGCATTTCCAATAAATTAATACAACGTAAAAAGGTACTTTTACCAGATCCAGATGAACCAATAATAGAGATTACATCACCTTTATTTGCAGTCAGATCGATACCTTTCAAGACTTCATTGTCACCAAATGATTTATGCAAATTTTTGATGTCTAATGTGGGACTGCTACTCATTCTATTCATCCTAAATTCGATTTATAACAATTAAGACATGCGCAATATTTAAATTCAAATCAACCCTAAATATTGCAACATAAATACAACATTAAACATAACAAATTAGTCATTCGGATAACATAAAACCACCAACATTTAGACTAAAAGACTCCAAGATAAATAAACGACAGTTTTATATACTGCAAAAGCAAATATCGCAGTGCCAAAAGATCTCAAAAGACAATATAGGACACTACCGCTATATTGGTATTTATGATTGCTTACTTTACTTTAAATAGTTAATTGAACTTTTGTTTTATATTTAAAATAAAGTGCGTGTAAATACGCGGTTACTGTAATTTAGTTACACCTAATTAGGGGTGTTCTAGTTTAAAGTATCAATTTTCGTAATAAAAAAACAAAAAACAGCATGAAATTGATCTAGATCACGTTACAAGTACCACTAGTGGGTTAATAATAAGCATAAGTGATTTATTGAGACTAAGTAATGAAAACAGCAAACCAATTTGATGCAATCCTACCACCAGAATTGCTAAAAAAAGCAGAATCTATCGGTGTCGCAAAAGCAACTAAGGCCCCTAAACAAGCGTTCATGCTTGCGATTACTGCAGGTGTATTCATCTCCATTGCATTTGCTTTCTATACCACGGTAACAACAGGAACAACGGATGTTGCTTATGGTTTTAAAAAATTCATTGGGGGGTTTGCGTTTAGTCTTGGCCTACTACTTGTTGTTGTTTGTGGCGGCGAGCTATTTACTAGCTCAATCTTAACCATTATTGCCCGTGCAAATAACAAGATAACAACCGCACAACTCGCTAAAAACTGGGCAGTGGTCTACGTCGGTAACTTTATCGGCTGTCTCTTCTTTGTGGCGTTAATGATATTAGCTAAGCAGCACCTCGCCGCCGATGGCGCTTGGGGTCTAAATGCCATGAAGATTGCCCAACACAAACTGCATCATACTTTTATTCAAGCGGTCACGCTTGGCACCCTAGCCAACCTACTTGTTTGTCTTGGTGTCTGGATGAGTTTTGCCGCGCGCTCTATTACCGATAAATTTGTTGCGGTGGCATTACCTGTGAGTATGTTTGTCGCATCAGGTTACGAGCACAGTATCGCTAACATGTTTATGATCCCACTCGGGTATGTTATTGCGAACTTTTCAGGCCCTGAATTTTGGCTAGCAACCGGTGCGAACCCTGCTGACTTTACCGATTTAACGTTAACTAATTTTGTATTTAACAATCTTATCCCTGTCACCATCGGCAATATAATTGGTGGCGGATTACTGGTTGGTATGACGTACTGGATTATTTACTGCAAAAAAGAATCTTAATATCTGTTGTAAACACAGCAGATAACAAACTTTGAAATTACATTTTTAGAATATTAATAGATTAGGTGTACTTATGACTGAACAAACAATATTTGATCAAGCGTGGCAAGGTTTTACAACTGGCGAATGGACTAACGACGTTAACCTACGTGATTTTATCCAGAAGAACTACACGGAGTTTACAGGCGATGAGTCTTTCCTAGCCGATGCAACTGAAGCGACAGATACGCTTTGGAGCAATGTGATGGAAGGCATTAAAATCGAAAACAGCACGCACGCGCCGCTTGATTTTGATACATCTTTGCCATCAACAATTACATCACATGCCGCTGGTTACATTGACCAAGGTTTGGAAACAATTGTTGGTCTACAAACTGAAAAACCATTAAAACGTGCAATCATCGCTAATGGCGGTATCCGTATGGTTGCAGGTTCTTGTAAAGCATATGGTAAAGAGCTTGATCCAGTAACAAACAAAATCTTCTCTGAATACCGTAAAACACACAACCAAGGTGTATTTGACGTTTACACAAGTGACATCATGAAATGTCGTAAGTCAGGTATCCTAACAGGTTTACCAGATGCATATGGCCGTGGTCGTATCATTGGTGATTACCGTCGTGTTGCTGTATACGGCATCGACTTCCTAATGAAAGATAAACTTGCACAACAACAATCATTGGAAGCGAAGTTCTACTCAGGTGAAGACCTAGAAGCAACAATGCGTTTACGTGAAGAAATTTCAGAGCAGTACCGTGCACTAAACGACATCAAAACGATGGCGGCAACTTACGGTTTCGATATTTCAGGCCCAGCAACAAACGCGAAAGAAGCGATCCAGTGGACTTACTTCGGCTACCTAGCTGCAGTTAAATCACAAAATGGCGCAGCAATGAGTTTTGGTCGTGTAACAACCTTCCTAGATATCTACATTGAACGTGATTTACAAGCTGGTCTCATTACTGAGACTGACGCTCAAGAAATGATTGATCACCTAGTAATGAAACTACGTATGGTGCGTTTCCTACGTACACCTGAATACGATGAATTATTCTCTGGTGACCCAATCTGGGCAACTGAAACAATCGCAGGTATGGGTACAGATGGTCGTTCATTAGTAACTAAATCATCATTCCGTGTACTACATACACAATACACTATGGGTCCTTCACCAGAGCCAAACATCACTGTATTGTGGGCTGAAAACCTACCATTAAACTTCAAACGCTACTGTGCGAAAGTATCAATTGATACTTCATCAATCCAGTACGAAAATGATGATTTAATGCGTACCGACTTCGACAATGATGACTATGCAATTGCTTGTTGTGTATCACCAATGATTGTTGGTAAACAAATGCAGTTCTTCGGCGCACGTAGTAACCTTGCTAAAGCATTGTTATATACAATCAATGGCGGCGTAGATGAAAAACTGAAAATCCAAGTTGGTCCTAAATCAGACAAGATCACTGATGAAGTACTTAACTACGAAGATATCGCTGCACGTTTAGATAAGATGATGGATTGGTTAGCAACAACGTATGTTACTGCGCTTAACTCAATTCACTATTCACACGACAAATACTCGTATGAAGCATCACTAATGGCACTACATGACCGCGACGTTGAACGTACAATGGCATGTGGTATCGCGGGTCTATCTGTTACTGCTGATTCACTTTCTGCAATCAAATTTGCAAAAGTGAAACCAATTCGTGACGAAGATGGTATTGCAATCGACTTTGAAATCGAAGGTGATTACCCTAAATTTGGTAACAACGATTCACGTGTTGATGAAATCGCTTGTGACCTAGTTGAAACCTTCATGAAGAAAGTGTCTAGTCACAAAATGTACCGTGATGCGAAACCAACACAGTCAGTGCTAACAATTACTTCAAACGTTGTATACGGTAAGAAAACGGGTACTACACCAGACGGTCGTCCTGCTGGCGCACCATTCGCACCAGGTGCAAACCCAATGCATGGTCGTGATGAGAAAGGCGCAATCGCAGCCCTGACTTCAGTTGCAAAACTACCGTTTGAATACGCAAAAGATGGTATCTCTTACACCTTCTCTATCGTACCAAACGCACTGGGCAAAACAGACGATACTCGTCGTACTAACCTCGCTGGTTTAATGGATGGTTACTTCAAGCACAGCAGTGTAATTGAAGGTGGTCAGCACTTAAACGTAAATGTGATGGACCGTTCAATGTTGTTAGACGCTGTTAAGCACCCTGAAAAATACCCACAACTGACCATTCGTGTGTCTGGTTACGCGGTACGTTTCAACTCGCTAACACCTGAACAGCAGCAAGATGTAATCACACGTACATTCCAACAGTCATTCTAAGACTGACGAGAATTACACTATAAAATATAACAATTGTTTGTTTTTATAGTAGCAAGACACAAAAGCCTTACGCCTGTAAGGCTTTTGTATTTATAATGATCGTATAGCCCTATTTTTTGGAGATATTATGCCGCTTATTAAACCTATTGATTCTACCGAGTTGTGTAGCACAGTAGGACGCATTCATTCTACCGAATCTTGTGGCACAGTTGATGGCCCAGGCATCCGTTTCATCGTCTTCATGCAAGGCTGTTTAATGCGTTGCCAATATTGCCATAACCGTGATTCATGGGACCTACATGCTGGTACAGAAACCACCGTTGATGAATTAATTCGTGAGCTAGTTTCATACAAGGCCTTTATGCAAGCGACGGGGGGTGGTGTCACTGCATCCGGTGGCGAAGCGATGCTACAACCTGAATTTGTGCGTGATTTTTTCACTGCGGCCCAAGCCCAAGACGTTAACACCTGCTTAGATACCAATGGCTATATTCGTAAATACACAGATGTCATTGATGAAGTACTCGATGTCTCTGATTTAGTCATGCTAGATCTAAAGCACATGAACGACAAGATCCATCAGAAGTTAGTTGGTGTTAGCAATAAACGTACCCTCGAGTTTGCCGAATATTTAGCAAAACGTAATCAAAAAACATGGATACGTTATGTTGTGGTACCCGGTTATACCGATGATGATGCATCAGCGCATCAACTTGGTCAGTTTATTCAACATATGGATAATATTGAAAAAGTAGAATTGCTGGCTTATCACGAATTAGGCTTGCATAAATGGAAAACAATGGGCTTTGATTACCCTCTTGATGGTGTTGCCCCACCAAGTAAAGACACCATGGACCGCATTAAAAATATCTTATTAGAATATAAAGATAATGTGATGTATTAATCGCCCAAACAGCATTCTATTGCAAACCGATCCTAGCTCTATGCTATGATCGGTTTTTTGTTTTAGCCTTTTGCTAACCTTCATATAAGAATAACGAGATCACATGAACTACCTTTGCCCTATCTGCGCACGCCCTTTATCCGCACAAGACAAAAGCCTCACTTGCGATCAACGCCATCAATTTGATCTAGCAAAAGAGGGTTACGTCAACTTACTCCCAGTGCAAAACAAAAAATCAAAAAATCCTGGCGACAACAAAGAAATGATGCAAGCCCGTCGAGAGTTTCTTGACCAAGGCTTCTATCAATCACTATCTGACACGGTAAATAACATTGCTCAGCAAGCGCTAACGGCTGTCAACGCACCAAACATCCTCGACTTAGGCTGTGGCGAAGGGTATTACACCCACCGCTTAGCACTGGCTTTGGCGGCTCTTAATGATGCTAATACAACGCCACAAATCGCAGGACTCGATATTTCTAAATCAGCGATCCGTTATGCAGCAAAACGTTATAAAACGATCAGTTTTTGTGTGGCAAGTGCTTACAACACTCCATTCGCGGATGCGAGCCAAGACTTGGTGACGCGTATTTATGCACCATCACAAGATGCTGAACTGGCCCGTATAATCAAAACCGAGGGTTACTTACTCACAGTGACTCCAGCTGCCGAGCATTTATTCGAGCTAAAGCAAAAGATTTACCAAACCCCTGAAAAACACGACATGAAGATTGAAGATATTGCCGGGTTTGAACTGATTGAACAGCAACGTTTAACCGACCAGATCACCCTGACGCAAGCTAAAGACAGCAAGAACTTATTAGAAATGACACCATTAGCGTGGAAGATGAGCGACGAACAAAAAGCAGAGATATATGCGGCAGATTTAACCCTAACGCTCGACTTTAATATCACGCTTTATAAACGTACTGCGTAGTTTTTCTAACGCCCTCGCCGTTTAAAAGACAAAAAAATACCGATATTAGCTTTAATATCGGTATTAATGATTATCGGAATAAGCGTAATCGTGTATTACTTAACCATAAATGCTTTATCCATTCGCTTAAATGCATTTTCTAAAATATCAGCCAATTCACTGTAATGTGGCTTTTTCACTGCGGGCTCAAGATCACAACCTTGCGTAACTAGCCCTTGATAAAGTTCATGATACCAATTTGCTAGTGACACGGGTAATAACTCGCTCGAACGTTTACCTAACCAGAACACACCTTGCATCGGTAGCGTAATAAGTAATAATGCAACCGCAATACTCGCTGGTAGCTGCTGTATATCACCATAGAGATACTGCATCATCACAGTTAAAATCGCTAATGGCGGCATAGTCTTAAAGCCAAGTTTCGTGGCGGCAATAACTCTATTCTCAGGAAAAAGTGCGGCCAGTTCTTTTTTCATCGGCCAGCGCTGCATATAATGTTGACCTTTATAAAGCGTATCTGTAAATACACTCATCAGCATCCTCCCTAATAGATTGAAATTTTCTATATCCCCAACCATACACCATGTCATAGTGCAGGTAAAATACTATATAGATGTTAAGCTAATGCTCTAGATCAACATTATTATAAATATACTTTGAGATATCGTCTCATTGCAAGTAAACTATGAGGCAGTTAACACTTTAAGGGAAAATGTGAGTGACATGACTCACAGTTTTAAAAAGTCGTCATTTCTTTAAGATGGATATTTAGTAACGAACATTAGTCGTATCAACGACGACATCGTACGTAAAAATGACAGTGTCAGCCAATTTAGTAAGCACAGATATATTTCTCTGCTTTAATAAAGATACGATACCTAAGCCAATATCGCTAGGATTGTTATCAGTTATTTTATTGATTATTTCATAATAGGTTTTTACGCATGAATAAACTCGTTCTAGTTCTAAACTGTGGTAGCTCTTCTCTTAAATTTGCAGTTCTTGATTCAGTATCTGGTGATGAAAAATTATCAGGTCTTGCTGAATGCTTTAATTTAGACAACGCACGCATCAAGTGGAAACTTGACGGCAATAAAGGCACAGCCGATCTAGGCGCAGGCGCTTCACATAAAGAAGCTGTAGCATACATCGTAAATAACATTCTTAAAGACCAAAAAGAAATGAGCGACGCAATCGTTGCGATCGGTCATCGTGTTGTACACGGCGGCGAAAAATTCACTTCATCAGTAATCATTGATGATTCAGTAATGCAAGGTATCGAAGACTGTGCAACATTAGCACCGCTTCATAACCCAGCTCACCTAATCGGTATCCGTGCTGCACAAGCTGCATTCCCAACGCTTCCACAAGTTGCTGTATTTGATACTGCGTTCCACCAGACTATGCCTGAAAAAGCATACCTATACGCACTACCGTACAAACTATACCGCGAAAATGGCATCCGTCGTTACGGCATGCACGGTACTAGTCACCTATTCATCGGTCGTGAAGCAGCTGCTCTTCTAGGTCAAAAAGTTGAAGAAACTAACATCATCAACTGTCACCTAGGTAACGGCGCATCAATCTGTGCAATTAAAGATGGTAAATCAGTAGACACAAGCATGGGTATGACTCCACTTGAAGGTCTAGTAATGGGTACACGTAGTGGTGATCTTGACCCAAGCATCATCAACCACCTTGTTACACAGTGTAACTACACACTTGCAGAAGTGAACAGCATGCTAAACAACGAAAGTGGTTTACTAGGTGTGTCTGAAATTTCTAGCGATTGCCGTGCTATCGAAGATGGTTATGCAGAAAAACAAGCTGGCGCAGTTCGAGCAATGGAACTTTCTTGCTACCGTCTAGCTAAATACATCGCTTCATACGCAGCTGCTTTAGGCCGTATTGACGCTATCGTATTTACTGGTGGTATCGGTGAAAACTCTGACGTTATCCGTGCATTAGTATTAAACCAACTTTCTATCTTCGGTATCGAAGTTGACGATGCAGCGAATACAGCAGCACGTTTTGGTTCTGAAGGTACAATTACTACAGCAAATAGTAAAATTAAAGCTATGGTTATTTCGACTAATGAAGAACTTGTTATTGCACAAGATGCAGTAAACTTAATCTAATTAAGACTGTTCGCTAAATAAGTTTCATTTTTAAATAAGAAAGGTGTAACCGCACCTTTCTTTCTTCTCAATCCCAATATAAGGGGACGCTAGTGGCTCGCACTATAATGCTTATCCCAGTTGGCGTAGGCGTAGGCGTAACTTCTGTTAGTCTAGGTATGGTTCGTGCGTTTGAACGCAACGGCCTAAACGTTAACTTTTTCAAACCTGTAGCTCAACCTCGCCAAGGCGAAAAAGGTCCAGAGTTATCAACTGAAATTATCCGTCAAGGAACGAATGCATCACCTGCAACGCCGTTCACTTTATCACACGCTGAAAAATTAATCGGTGCTGGTAAAACGGACGTACTTCTTGAAGATATCGTTGAGCGTTTCGAATCACACATGGTTGATGCTGAAATCGTTGTTGTTGAAGGTCTAGTACCAACATCAAAACAACCATTTGCTAACAGCGTAAACTACAACATCGCGAAAGCACTTGATGCTGAAATGGTATTTGTGGCTAACCCAGGCACAGATTCTTCAGAACAGCTTAAAGATCGTTTAGAAATCGCTTGCTCGAACTTCGGTGGCAGCAAAAACAAACGTATCATTGGTTGTGTGATCAACAAAGTTGGCGCACCACTTGATGAAGCTGGTCGTAGCCGTCCAGATCTTGCAGAAATGTTTGAAGCAAACTCAGGTAATGCTAGCCATAACCTAGAAGTGCTACAAGTATTTGGCAAAAGCCCAATGCCAATCCTTGGTTGTATCCCTTGGAGCGCAGAGCTAATTGCACCACGTGCAAAAGATCTTGCTAACCACTTAAAAGCTGAAATCTTAAATAAAGGCGAACTAGAAGAACGTCGTCTACTAGGTATCACTTTCTGTGCACGCTCGATTCCAAACATGCTTGAGCACTTCCGTCCAGGTGGCTTATTAGTTACTTCTGGCGATCGTGCAGACGTTATCGTTGCTGCATGTCTTGCTGCAATGAACGGCGTTAAAATTGGCGCATTACTATTAACTGGTGATGCTCGTCCAGACGAAAGCGTATTAAAACTTTGTCAACAAGCGATGGCAACTGGTCTACCGATCATGTTGACTACAACGAATACTTGGCAGACTGCATTAACGCTTCAAAACTTCAATCTTGATATCCCTGCAGATGACAAACAACGCATCGAAGCAGTTCAAGATTACATCGCAAGTCACATCGACAAGCAATGGATTGAAACGTTAACACTTGGTACTAAACGTACTCGTCGTTTATCACCGCCTGCATTCCGTTACCAGTTAACTGAATTAGCGCGTCAAGCGAAGAAACGTGTTGTACTACCTGAAGGTGAAGAGCCACGTACAATTGAAGCAGCTAACATCTGTGCTGAACGCGGTATCGCGATTCCAGTACTTGTTGGTAACCCAGCTGAAATTAAACGTGTTGCTGAAAGCCAAGGTATCGTACTTTCTGACGGCGTTGAAATCGTAGATCCAGTAACATGTGTTGAAAAATTTGTTGCTCCTATGGTTGAACTACGTAAAGCGAAAGGCCTTACAGAAGTAGTTGCACGTGAACAGTTACAAGACAACGTTGTACTAGCAACTATGATGCTAGAACAAAACGAAGTTGATGGTCTTGTATCTGGTGCCGTTCATACGACAGCAAACACAATCCGTCCAGCACTACAGTTGATCAAAACTGCACCGGGTTCAAACCTAGTGTCTTCGATCTTCTTCATGTTGCTACCTGATCAAGTGTTAGTGTACGGTGATTGTGCAATTAACCCAGATCCAAATGCTTCTCAACTGGCTGACATCGCGATTCAATCTGCTGATTCTGCTAAAGCATTCGGTATTGATCCTCGCGTTGCTATGATCTCTTACTCAACTGGTTCATCTGGCCAAGGTAGTGATGTAGAGAAAGTACGTGAAGCAACTAAAATCGCACAAGAACGTCGTCCTGATCTAATCATCGACGGTCCATTACAGTACGATGCTGCTATCATGGAAAATGTTGCGAAAAGCAAAGCGCCAAACAGCCCAGTTGCTGGTAAAGCGACTGTATTTGTATTCCCAGATCTTAATACTGGTAACACAACTTACAAAGCGGTACAGCGTTCTGCAAACCTAATCTCTATTGGTCCTATGCTGCAAGGCATGCGTAAACCAGTAAATGATTTATCACGTGGCGCATTAGTAGACGATATCGTTTACACAATCGCACTTACAGCAATTCAATCTAAGCAATTAACGTCTTAGTCTGAACTTCTGATAAACGTGTATTAAGGCTCCTTAGGGAGCCTTTTTTGATCGCTTAAACCTGTTGCTTCAATTGTGTTACTAGTTCTGGGGGTAAATTTAGGTGTTTCTCTAATTCATCCAAATATGCTTTTTCCATAAAGTGGTCAACATCGATAACAGAATAAGAGATTAAATACACTTCACAGGCTTTTTCAACTGAGGTTACTCTTGCTGCTAGCGCTGCGGGATCAAGAGGCTTAAGTAGTGCCGTTTCAATAAGCTGGTTAGTATCACTATCAATACCCAACTCATTTAATTTAGTAATAATAGCTTGGTGTTCTTGCTCATCAACATGCCCATCTGCTCTTGCAGCACCGATCATCGCATCGAGTAAAAGATCCGTATCGCATTGTAAGACAACTTCTGGAGCATTCTCGAGGTTTGTTGTGCTCTGTTGCGACTGCCACTTTTGATATGCATAATAAGCAGCGCCACCTAGGGCAGCAACACTACCCACTTTAGCTGCTTTTCCTGCGTAGCTACGCCCTTTTTTACTGCCTAGAATAGCCCCTAAAATACCACCAGAGGCCAAACCACCACCAAAACCTGATGCTAGTTTTTTAACTGATTGAGAGTTCACATTTTGCTTATTCAATGCACCACTATTCTTGTCTAACAACTGCTTACCTTCACTCAGCAATTGTTGAAATAATTTACTGCTATTCATATTTGGTACTCCCTATTAATTAGCTCAAATTAATATAAAGCATGCAATTCTATTACCCAAGATAGTTGACAGTAATTTTCCAAACAGGTGCACTAATTTACATTTAGCCAGCTCTAATTATAAAACGCAGCACAGTGCGCTCAGCGCGATATTAAACATAAGCAACCCTATTACAGTGCCTGTGAATAAGTCTTCTCAAAACTCCATTTTTATATAACAAATGCAACTAAAAGTATCAGTCTTTAGTTGTATTTAATTTCTAGTTTTTTCTTGATTTTTCAATAAATTTAAAAGTTAGGAGATAAAAACATTAAAATACAGTCACTTAGATAGGCACGCCAAGTTAACACACATGTTTATCCACAGATTTTGTGGATAACCATGAATAAATGCGAGTTATTGGGAAAACAATGCCAAAATATG
>Ga0209291_1001896_pt1 | contig 17823 bp, 12 predicted proteins | sample GOMGulsemesocosm_FD_184633 | JGI IMG/M metagenome (GOLD analysis project Ga0209291, IMG submission 184633) | Methane-oxidizing microbial communities from mesocosms in the Gulf of Mexico - GOM9B Gulf of Mexico (SPAdes) (version 2) | ecosystem: Environmental > Aquatic > Marine > Cold seeps...
GTTGGTAACGTGTTTTTGCTTCTTGGTTTAGTCCAGTAATGGCAGTTAACAGCGCACTGCCTAAGCTAAAACCTAAAATGAATAAAGCCATCAACCAAGGATGACGACGATAAAAAGCAAGGTGTGTCGCTAATACTTGTTTAATGTCGTTACTCAAAACATCCATCTCTTAGTACTTTTACTTGATCGAAGTAGCTAGTTAGTTGCTGACTGTGGGTCACCATAACCAAGTTTATTTGTCGTTCTCGGCATAAACTTGTGAGTAGTTCTACCACTTGGTGTGAACGTTTTTGATCTAAATTTCCAGTCGGTTCATCTGCTAAAATAATTCGAGGTTTATTAAGTAAGGCTCTGGCAATACCTACACGTTGTTGCTCGCCACCTGAAAGTTGATCAGGGAAGGCATTTAGCTTATTTGATAACCCAAGTTCGGAAACAAGGTGCTCGAACTCGTTGGCGTCTTGATGAGGAAAATTGAGTTTGTGTTGAAATAAAATATTTTGCTTTACGTTTAAACAATCAAGTAACTGATAATGTTGGAATATAAGGCCGATTTTACGACGGTAAAGGGCAAGTGAATGCTCATTTAGAGAAGAGAGTTCTTGGTTATTGACTTGTACCGAGCCACTGTCTGCTTGAATTAAGCCTGCTAAAATATGTAATAAGGTTGTTTTACCTGAACCACTATCGCCTATTAAGGCGAGTTGTTGCGATGCTGATATCGACAAACTGAGGCTGTTTAATATTTTGTGTTGTTCGCCGCCGTCGTGGCGACTGAAATGTAAATCTTTTACTTCGATCACGGTAACTCCTTGTATTGTTAAAGGCTAGTTTACCATGAGATATGCTTGTTATCTGCTAGCTTTATTGCCAATTGTTTCTTTTTATTTCATGGTTAATAAGAACAAATTAAAATCAACAGTTCTCTCTGATTTTTTGTTGACAAGATAACTCATTAAGATAGTGTTATATAATCAAATTGATTATATGGTGGTTTGTTAATGAATACATTGAGTGATATTAATGTGGGGTTTTCGCAAAAACAGAGATTAGCTTATATTGATTTTTTGCTGATGTTTAGAGGGCATTTTAGTCGGAGTGATTTAACCACTAAATTTGAAATGGGAATGGCCAATGCCACACGCGATATTTCTTTATATAAAGAGCTCGCGCCCAATAATTCTGAACTAGATAACCCAAGCAAACAATATTTACAAACGAGTCAATTTAAACCGCTTTTTGAACATGACGCGAAAAAAACTCTTGTTAAATTGGCGAACAATATAACCGATGGCTTTGATGGTATTGGTGATATAACTTTTCCTGTTGAAGCTCCAAGCCAGCTCAATGTTCCCGACATTTTCATCGTGGCTAAACTTGTTCAAGCCATACTTAACAAAACGCCTGTTAGTATTATTTATACGTCATTAAGCAGTGGTTCTAAAGCGAGAGAATTAGTACCTCATGCTATTATTGATAATGGTTTAAGATGGCATGTTCGAGCATATGATCGTAACTCTAAGTCCTTTAGAGATTTTGTTTTAACACGCATTAGTAAAGTCACAATCAAGTCGGAAGATATTGAGGTTTATGAAGACAAGTTGGAAGATCATCAATGGATGCGAATGATGCCATTGCAACTTGTCGCGCACCCCAATAATGTAAAACACCCAACTGCTATTGCGATGGATTATGGTATGGAAAACGGTGTACTTGAGTTAAATGTGAGGGCTGCATTAGCAGGGTACTTACTGAGACGATGGAATGTAGATTGTACTGTGAATGCTGAGCTTTCGGGTGGCGAATATCAGCTTTGGCTTAGAAATAGGCAAACATTATACGGTGCTGAAAATTTAGCTATTGCGCCTGGTTATACAGAGCATGAAGAGTAGGCGTTGTTTATATTAGATGGCACTGGTTGGAAATGCCAGTATCAAAGTATTTGATACTGGCATTTTATTCAATAGACTAAGTTTTCTCTATAGCGACTTAAAACTTAGCTGATACCCATAGCCATATTTTGTCGGTATCCACTTTACCAGTGCCGCTGTCTCCGGCTGAATATGACGCTAACTTTATTCCTGCTTTATATTTTTTCATAAACCCTTTAACGTATAAAACGTCGACTTCTGAACCTAGGTCTATACTTCCTTCGTCAGAGGAAAAGTCGTGATAAGTCACTGCAAAACTTCCTCCAAGTATTTTGGTTGCCAAAGTACCATATACGTCTTGAAGCCCCACACTAGGTGTTCCTAAGAATTGGTCTGCCCAACCATTAAATTTATGAGCGGTTGCTAAAGGAGTAGCAAAACCAACACCTTCATCGCTACCTAACAGCTCGTATCCTAATTTGGCTTTAACTTTCCCGAAGTTATAACCACCTTCAGCCAGAATATATTGCGTATCAGCGTTAAAAGCTTCGTTAGATTGAGTTGCTAATTCTACAGCGTATGAAAACTTATCTTTATTACCTGTTAGGCTAAAACCATAAGTGTCTAAACTGTCATCAATATTGTTATCCACGTTAAATATGTATGCATATCCGGTAAGTTTACCTATTGACGTTTTATAAGACACATTGAGTAAGTGATCTTTTGCATCTAGATCTTTAGCGTCAGCAAAAATTCGGTTGCGCTTGGCGATATAAGAGTAACTAGCGGTTAGTTTTTCATTCGCTTTATAGATGAAAGTTGCCGCATCAAATGTTTGTCTATCTTGTCTCCACCCTACATGCCCAACAAAGCGGTGTCCGTCTAAGGTTATTACTTGGCGTCCTATTTTGGCGGTAAACTTGTCTGCTTGGTATTGTAAAAAGGCTTGATCTAACTCGGTAGTTTCAGGATCTGCTACTACTGAATATATCCCAGCATTTTGCCCTAAGGTGTTATTGTAATCATCTTGCCCTGCAATTACGCGTGAATCTTCAAATTCAACAACGCCAGATAAGCCATTGTATGACGCTGTTTTGTAAGTAAGACGAGTTCTTAACGTAAGCGCACTAGCATCTTTTAAGGCATTGTTTTGATCAACAGATTCGTAACGTAAGTTCATATCAAGTGATGTGCTTGAACTCTCTGATGCCGTTGTTATAAACGTAGTTGATGATAAAGCAGTTGCTATTAATGCTGCTAGTTGAGTCGTTTTCATGTTTAGTTTCCTAGTTATTATTCAATTATTTATAAGCTGTTACGTTGGTTGTTTATTACGCCACTTCGGTAGTTGACGTATTCTCTATTGCTTTCTTTTTGGGCATTGGCTCTACTTTCCTCTGTTTTTCATAAAGAAATTCAAGAACGGAAGAGCGTAACGAGTTATATTCAGCATCTTTTGCTAATTCGATACGGTTACGTGGGCGAGGCAAGTCAACGTGTAGTATTTCTCCAATTGTGGCTGCTGGTCCGTTGGTCATCATGACAATTCTGTCTGAGAGTAATACCGCTTCGTCTACATCATGGGTGATCATAATGACGGTGTTATTAAGTTCGTCTTGAATTTCCATTAATGAGTCTTGCATATGCGCTCGTGTTAATGCGTCTAGTGCACCAAAGGGTTCGTCCATTAATAATACTTCTGGCTGCATTGCTAGGGCGCGGGCAATACCTATTCGTTGTTTCATGCCCCCTGATATTTCATCAGGTTTTTTGTGTGCCGCATGTTCCATATGGACCAGCTTTAGATTGTGATTAATCCAATCTTTCATTTCTGCGCGAGACATTTTATTTTTAAATACCTCTATAACCGCTAATTCAACATTTTGATAACAGGTTAACCAAGGTAATAATGAGTGATTTTGAAATACGACAGCTCGTTCTGGACCCGGCGCCGTTACTTCTTTGTTATTTAATAACACTCCACCTTGCGTTGCTTGATATAACCCCGCAACTACATTCAATACGGTAGATTTACCACAACCTGAGTGACCAATTAGCGAAATAAATTCGCCTTTTTTAATTTGTAAATCTACGTTTTTTAAGGCGGTAAAATCTCCCTTTGGTGTAGGGAATACCATGTCTATTTTACTGATGTTTAATAATGTGCTCATGAGTTTGATTCCTATTTATTTAACGGTTTATTTTATGTAGCGCTTATAAGCTCGCGCTAGATTTATCCCAAGAGGCAACGTATTGAATTTTTTGCATCATTCTATCTAACATAAAACCAATAAAACCTATTACTATAACCGCTGTCATAATGCGGCTTAGAGACTCTGAACTACCATTTTGAAATTCATCCCAAACAAACTTCCCTAAACCAGGGTTTTGGGCTAGCATTTCCGCCGCAATTAATACCATCCAAGCCACACCTAGAGACATTCGCATACCTGTAAAAATTGAAGGGATAGCAGCAGGTAACACAATTTTTTGAATATGCTTTGATTTTGGTAAACGTAATACTTGGCTGACGTTGTCCCAATCTTTATTGATGCTAGCTACGCCCACAGAGGTATTAATAACCATTGGCCAAATGCAACAAAGTGTTACGGTAATAAGTGAGTTAACAAAAGATTTTGCAAAAAATGGGTCGTCAGACACATAAACTGCACTCACCACCATAGTCACCAGCGGCAACCAAGCTAATGGCGAAACTGGCTTAAATATTTGAATGATTGGATTGATGGCTGCATTTAGATCTTTACTTAACCCAATGGCAATGCCTAATGGAATAGCAAGTGCGGCAGCCAATATAAAACCACTCATTACAGTAATTAAACTGGTGACTATTTGATCTACAAATGTTTCTTTGCCGGTGTACGCTCTTATTTTAGGTTCGTAAGATGGATCTTGAGCCACTCGTTTAGCATTGCGTTCTTCTTGGCGCTGGTAAAATGCAGCAGCTTTATCACGCTCTTGATTATGCTCTGTGTACAAATTATGAACTTGGGTAGCAACCGCAGCAGGAGATGGAAATTTTCCTAGCGATGTATTTATGCTACTAGAGGCTAATGTCCATAAAAATAAGAAAATGGCTACTCCTATCATGGGCAGTAATATAGGTTTAGCTTGATTGTGCATAGACGAAAAACGTAACTTCAATTTAGTTAATATTGATTCATCGATGACTTGTGTGGTTAGTGTGCTCATACATATTCCTTTCAACTAGGGCTAAAAATATTTAGCCCTTTTTATTGTTGGTTTTTAAAGTTTATCGCCTGATTTCAGTCCAATACTGAATTTGTTGATATAGGCATTTGGCTTTGTGCCATCGTAAACAATGTCATCTATAAAATGCTTCTGAGGCACTTTAAAACCTGTTTCGGTTGAAAAGTTAGGGAATTCTTTTACATTCATTAACTTGTCAGCAATAAGTGAGTTGGCTGCTTTTTGGTATATGTCAGGACGATAAACTTGTGCGGCAACTTTCTTGTACCAATCGTCAGCCTTGTCTTCACTAATTTGTCCCCAACGACGCATTTGTGTGAGGTACCAAATGGCGTCTGAATAGTATGGATAAGTAGCGTTGTGACGGAAAAAGACATTAAAATCGGGCACTGAACGTTTATCGCCTTTTTCGTATTCAAAAGTCCCTGTCATTGAGTTGGCAATAACGTCGTAATCTGCCCCTACATAATTAGATTGAGAGAGAATTTTGACTGCTTCAGGTCTGTTTGCATTGTTTTTATCGTCTAACCATTTAGCTGCTCTAATAAGTGCGCGAGTTAAGCGTATAGTGGTGTTTGGGTACTTTTCTGCAAATGTTTTTGATATACCAAATACTTTTTCTGGGTTGTCTTTCCAAATTTCGTAATCTGTAACAACTGGTACGCCTATGCCTTTAAATACAGCTTGTTGGTTCCAAGGTTCACCAACACAATATCCGTATATGGTTCCTGCTTCCATGGTTGCTGGCATTTGTGGTGGAGGTGTTACAGACAATAAGGCTTGAGCGTCTATAGTGCCTGCTGTATCACCTTTATGCGGAGCATAATAGCCAGGGTGAATGCCGCCAGCTGCTAACCAATAACGTAATTCATAGTTATGTGTTGATACAGGGAAAACCATTCCCATTTTAAACGGCTTACCTTTATCTATATAACTTTCTACTACAGGTTTTAACGCATCGGCTTTGATGGGATGAACAGGTCTACCGTCTGCCATTTTAGGAATATGAACTTTCATTTTGTCCCAAACTGCATTGGACACGGTAATCGCATTACCATTTAAATCCATTGAAAATGGCGTAATGATGTCAGCTTTTGTACCGTATCCTATAGTTGCTGCAATTGGTTGACCTGCAAGCATATGAGCACCGTCTAAACGGCCGTCAATAACTCCATCTAGTAGTACTTTCCAGTTAGCTTGAGCTTCAATGGTGACATAAAGACCTTCATCTTCGAAAAAGCCTTTTTCATAAGCGATGGCAATTGGTGCCATATCGGTAAGCTTAATAAAACCAAATTTTAGCTCTTCTTTTTCCGGATACCCTAGCGTGTCAGCATATGACGAAAATCCGGTAACAGAGCCGGTTAATACACAGCAACTAACAACAAGTGTGTTGCGTATTTCTTTACGTAGTTTTTTTAATGATTTAGCAAACATTTTTTTCTCCAAATAAAAAAGCCCACTGCGATGCTGAAAACGAATTCAGTCGCAGTGGGCTACAATGCCAAACTAATTGATAACTACGCCGTTGTAGATAAATCAGTTTTAACGAATCTAATTGTGGTAGAGGCTAACTCTACAATTCCGCTATTGGAATAATGAATTTTTACATTCATTTTCATTAAAGCGTATATCGTGCCAATTTTTATTTTTACTTATTTATCAGTTATTTATTTTATTTTTGCTTGTTTGTAAATTAAATATGGTTATTTAATTGCACTTAAATACATCAAAAAACTATTTTTGTGGTGCGACGAAATTAATTTTCGAACGATTGACTGAGCTAAGTGAATAACTTTGCATGTTATTTATTGGGTTCCATTAATGACGCGAGTGACAACATATTTTTAGCGACTTCTTCTATTTTTTGCCCGTTGTCCATCGCCAACTTTCTCATGCTGTGATACGCCTCGTCTTCACTATAATTTTTTGTTCGCATTAATAAGTGCTTTGCTTGCTCTATAGTGCGTTGATTGTTTAATTTTGATTTTGTTTGTTGTAATTCATTTTTTAACGCGTGGTATTCGTTGAAGCGCGCTATAGCGGTATCTAAAATAGATTTAATTCTTTTTAGATCGACTTCTCCAGCAACGTAAGCCGTTACGCCAGACTTTACTAATAAGTTAATTAAATTTGTGTCTTCAGTTTCAGAAAACATCACAATTGGTGTGGGATAACGTTGAGTTATTTGATTTAGACTGTCGATAACACTCGTTTCAGGGTATTCAATATCAATAATGAGTATTTCAGGAACAAAATCTTCAACCATTTTTAATAAAGGAACTTCGGTATTAAACACCCTAACAATATTATAATTGGAATGTTTTAATTCTTCAGCTAAGCCCGACGCTTTTTGCTGATCGTTTTCAACTAGTAATACTTTCACTCTATTGCTTTCGATAGAGTTTCTCTTCCTATTTTTATGAGAATACAAAATTGACCTATATTTTATAATAAGTATTAAGCGATAGGTTTCTCTATCCAAATATTAGGCCAATTGGATAGATCCATTATAAATCAAAGGTTTAATGTTTTGTTGAATGTTTATTTAAATATAAATGTGCTTTTGTGATGCAAGTATGCGCTAAAATAACTCAGTATAATTATAGGGGCTGTTGATCTTTTCTGATTGTTTTTGCAGCAGTTTATTAGCCTTTTATATAAGGCAGAGCTTATGTTTCGTAGTCATTCTACTCTAATAAGCGATAACGTAGTAGAAATGGCTAATAAACGCTGTCCTTCGGATTCATTTAAATGCTCCTTGCTCTTTGTTGCGAGGAATTCACATAGAACGACGATGCTACATTCCTAGCGCCGCGAGCAAAAAGTATTTAATTCGAACAAAATTTAAACATGAAAGATCAACAGACCCTAGAGTTTTTAAATTTTAACTTATTAATAAATAAAGGTAACTATTCAGCTAACAAAACAGAACGTACCACAAAGGTCACAGAGATCACTGAGAAAAATATCGCGCTGTATTTCTCTGTGTAACACAGCGTTTCGGTATTCTCGGTGGTGTAGTATTTAAGTACTGAATAGATACAAATAAAGTACTTATTCGATATTGATATGGTGCTAGATAAAAACGTTTAGACGTCTATACGTTTAGATGTTGACATAGCTACTAATACCCGTAAGATGATAATTCGCTATAGTTGTAAATGAATGCATTAATTTTGTTTTAGGTTGCGTATTATGCCCATAAAAATTCCCGATCAATTACCTGCTTTATCAGTATTGAGTAATGAAAATATTTTCGTTATGTCTGAGCATCGAGCGGCTAATCAAGAAATTCGTCCTATGCAGGTCGCTATTCTTAATTTGATGCCTAATAAAATTGAAACAGAAGTGCAGATTTTACGAATGCTATCGAATACCCCCTTACAAATTAATATTGAATTTGTGCGTATTCATGCCAATGAATCTAAACATACCCCTACAGAACATTTAGAAAATTTTTATTGTTTGTTTGATGACATTAAACATAAACAATACGATGGCTTGATTGTAACCGGAGCGCCATTAGCGTTAATGGACTACGAGCAAGTAACGTTTTGGGATAAAATTTGTGAAGTGTTTGACTGGGCTGAGAGCAATGTAACCTCAACTATGTTTTCATGTTGGGCTGCACATGCTGCATTGTTCCATCATTACGGTTTACAGCGTAAATTAAGAGATAAAAAATTGTCGGGTGTTTATCCTCATAAACCAAACGGTTTGGGAGACCCTCTTACCCGTGGTTTTGAAGATGTTTTTAATGTTCCTCATTCTCGTTATGGTTACATTGAAAAGTCAGATTACCTTTCAGTACCCGAGTTAAAAATTATTGCTGAGTCTGAAGAGGCTGGTGTATACGTTGCGGCAAGTAAAAATAAACAGCAAGTATACTTAACCGGGCATCCAGAATACGATGCAGAAACATTACATGAAGAGTTTTTACGTGATTTAGCCGTTAATAAAGATGCGGTAATTTCTGAAAATTACTACCCAGAAGATAATCCTGAAAACAAGGCAAGTAGTACATGGAGAAGCCATGGTAGTTTACTCTTTACTAATTGGTTAAACTATTATGTGTATCAAATTACACCATACAAATTAGACGCCGATAACATTAAAGCGCTTCACCCAGGTATTAAAAACGGACAGTAGTTAACGCTATTTAATGTCTATTACAAAAAATTTCGGAAACATCATGAAAAAGTCAGCCAGTTACACAGTATTAGAGCAGCAACTTCGTAAGAATATATTAATTCTTGATGGTGCTATGGGTACGATGATCCAAGCGTATAAGTTTGAAGAACAAGATTATCGAGGTGAACGCTTTGCCGATTGGCATACTGACGTAAAGGGCAATAATGATATGCTGGTGCTAACGCAGCCAGATATTATTAAAGCAATACATTGCGAGTACCTAGAAGCAGGTGCCGACATATTGGAAACCAATACGTTTAACGCAACCACTATCGCCATGGCTGATTATGACATGGAAGACTATAGTGCTGAAATGAACCGTGTTGCTGCACAAATAGCTAGAGCAGCAGCAGACGAGTACACTAAAAAGAACCCTGATAAACCGCGTTTTGTAGCCGGTGTGTTAGGGCCAACTAACCGTACATGTTCTATATCTCCTGATGTTAATGACCCAGCGTTTCGAAATGTTACTTTTGATGAATTAAAAGACGCCTACATAGAGTCAACTAAAGCCTTAATTGAAGGCGGCTCAGACATCATTCTTATTGAAACCATTTTTGATACACTAAATGCTAAAGCGGCAATTTTTGCTGTTGAAGTAGTTTTTGAAGAACTAGGTACGCGATTACCTGTGATGATTTCCGGCACGATTACCGATGCCTCAGGTCGTACATTATCAGGACAAACCACAGAAGCTTTTTATAATTCTTTACGTCATGCTAAACCCATTTCGTTTGGTTTGAACTGTGCGCTTGGGCCGGTAGAGTTACGTGAATATGTTGAAGAATTAAGCCGTATTTCAGATACCGCCGTATCTGCTCACCCTAACGCAGGTTTGCCTAATGCCTTTGGTGAGTATGATTTTACCGTTGAAGACATGAATGAACATGTTAGAGAATGGGCGTCATCTGGCTTCTTAAATATTATTGGTGGTTGTTGTGGTACCACGCCAGATCATATTAGAGGAATGGCTGAGTCTGTTGCTGCTATTAGCCCACGAGAAATAAAGCCACGAGAAGTTGTTTGTAGACTATCAGGCCTAGAAGCGTTAACCATTAAAAGTGATAGCTTGTTTGTTAACGTGGGCGAAAGAACTAACGTTACCGGTTCTGCAATTTTTAAACGTTTGATCACCGAAGATAAGTTTGATGAAGCTATAGCTGTTGCCTTACAACAAGTAGAAAACGGCGCACAAATAATTGATATCAACATGGATGAAGGAATGTTGGATTCAAAAGCGGCGATGATCCGCTTTTTGAATTTAATTGCAGGCGAGCCAGATATCGCTAAAGTACCAATCATGATTGACTCTTCTAAATGGGATATTTTAGAGGAAGGTTTAAAATGTATTCAAGGTAAGGGTATCGTTAACTCTATCAGCATGAAGGAAGGTGAAGACATCTTCCGACAACAAGCTGAATTACTACGTCGTTATGGTGCTGCTGTTATTGTGATGGCATTTGATGAAGTAGGGCAGGCTGATACACGTGAACGTAAATACGAAATTTGTCACCGTGCCTACCACATTTTAGTTGATGAGATTGGTTTTCCGCCTGAAGACATTATCTTTGACCCTAATATTTTTGCTGTCGCAACGGGAATCGATGAACATAATAATTATGCCGTAGACTTTATTGAAGCGGTTAAAGACATTAAAGATAACTTACCATACGCGATGATTTCAGGTGGAGTGTCTAACGTATCTTTCTCATTCCGTGGTAATAATCCGGTACGTGAAGCTATTCACGCTGTATTTTTATACCATGCGATTAAAAATGGTATGGACATGGGCATAGTTAATGCCGGTCAGTTAGCTATTTATTCTGATATCCCTAAAAATCTTTTAAAAGCCGTAGAAGACGTTGTAGAAAATACTGATGACGGTGCGACTGAGAGGCTTTTAGATGTTGCTGAAGAATACCGTGGTCAAGGAGGAAGTAAAAGCTCTAAGGTTGATCTTACTTGGCGCGAATTACCCGTTAAAAAACGTTTAGAACACTCTTTGGTTAAAGGTATTAACGAATTTATTATTGAAGATACCGAAGCAGCAAGGCTTGAAGCTGACCGACCACTTGACGTGATTGAAGGTCCTTTGATGGATGGTATGAATGTGGTGGGTGATTTATTTGGCGCTGGAGAAATGTTTTTACCACAGGTGGTTAAATCTGCCCGTGTGATGAAACAAGCGGTTGCTCACTTAAACCCTTTTATTGAAGATGAAAAAACCGAAATAAAATCAAATGGTAAAATTGTATTAGCCACAGTAAAAGGTGATGTACATGATATTGGTAAAAACATTGTAGGTGTTGTTTTACAGTGTAATAACTACGAGATTATCGATTTAGGGGTGATGGTGTCGTGTGAAAAAATTCTCCGTGTAGCCAAAGAAGAAAACTGCGATATTATTGGCCTTTCAGGATTAATAACCCCTTCACTTGATGAAATGGTACATGTTGCTAAAGAAATGAAGCGACAAAATATTGAGTTACCTTTATTAATTGGTGGGGCAACAACATCTAAAGCACACACCGCTGTGAAAATAGAACCGCAATATGATAACCCTGTTGTTTATGTGTCTAATGCATCTCGTTCTGTGTCTGTAGTGAGTGCTTTGTTATCAGATGAATTAAGACCAGCGTTTATGGAACGTCAAAATGATGAATATGAACGTGTGCGTGAACGTCATTATAAAAAGGGTCCTCGTTCTACATTAGTGTCACTTGAAGCCGCTAGAAAAAATGCATTCCCAATTGATTTCGAAAACTACAAGCCGACCAAACCTAAAAATTTAGGTATAACGGTGTTAGACAATATTGACCTAAATATTGTCCGTAACTACATTGATTGGACACCATTCTTTATGACCTGGCAGTTGTCAGGTAAATATCCATTAATATTGAAACATGACGTGATAGGCGAAGAAGCGACTAATATTTTTAATGATGCTAATGCGATGTTAGATGATGTTATCAACAATGGAAAATTAACCGCTAAAGCCGTATTTGGTTTATTCCCTGCATATAGAGAAAAAGACGACTTAATTGTGTTTGCGGATGAATTGAAAACACAAAAGTTAACTAAGTTACATCAACTACGTCAACAAAGTAAAAAGCCAGCAGGGCAATATAACCGCTGTTTATCTGATTATGTTGCAGATAAGGATTCTGGCATTGACGATTACGTTGGTGCTTTTGCAGTATCTGCCGGGTTTGGTGTTGATGAAATTGTAAAAGCATTTGATGCTGAACACGATGACTACAACAGTATTTTAGCTAAAGCGGTTGCTGATAGATTAGCTGAAGCTACAGCCGAATATTTACATGAACAAATCCGTAAAGAATATTGGGGTTATGCTCCTGAAGAAAACCTTGAAAATGATGATCTTATTCGTGAAAAGTATCAAGGTATTCGACCTGCACCAGGCTATCCAGCCTGCCCAGAACATACCGAGAAGGGTTTGTTGTGGGAGCTACTTGATGTTGAAAAAAATATTGGTATGGAATTAACATCTAGTTACGCAATGTGGCCAGGGGCTGCGGTAAGTGGTTGGTATTTTGCTCACCCAGAATCTAAATATTTTGCCGTAGCAAAATTAGCTAAAGACCAAGTAGAAGATTACGCCATACGAAAAGAAATGACCATGCCGCAAGCGGAAAGATGGCTATCGGCAAACTTAGATTATGAACCAGAATAATTAACAAAGAATAATCAATCATTTAATAAAAATGGCTACTTTAAAAAGTAGCCATTTTTTTTACATAAAAATCGATATGTCGACTATATTTAAATAATGCCTTGCAAGGAATGCCTTAAATATTTATGCCAAAATATTACAGTAAGATTATTTTATGTATCATTGGGCTGATAGCTGTGTTTATCGCAGGGTATTACTATTACACTCGTCCAGTTAATTCAATGAACGAAAATATCCAGATAACGCTTTATAAAAATCGCTTAGTAGAAGGTGCTTTACAACCTTTACCGCTCATTGAAAAAATCAATACTGATTGGGCAATGTTAGGAAAAGCGCTTTTTAATTCGACATTACTTTCAGCCGATAACACGATTTCTTGTGCCTCATGTCACCATGTAAATCGGGGCGGAGATGATGGTTTTCCTGTATCCCTAGGTGTTGATTCAAAATTAGGAAAACGAAATTCACCCACCGTAATAAACTCAAGTTTAAACTTTAAGCAGTTTTGGGATGGTCGTAGTCCTTCACTAAAAAAACAAATTCAAGAGCCTATTCATAACCCTGTAGAAATGGGAACGAACTTTAAGCAAGTGATCAATAAACTTAACAAGTCGTCGACTTTTGTTAAGTCGTTCAGGGAGATAGATAGTGCAGGGATCACAGAAGACAATATTATAAAAGCGATAACGACTTATCAAGAATCATTAATTTCTTATGGTTCATCAATTGATAAATATTTGTTAGGAGATGGTAAGGCGTTAACTTCTCAACAAGTTAGAGGGCTTAATAAATTTAAAAAGTTTGGGTGTGTTACTTGTCATCAAGGGCGAAATATTGGTGGTAATCTATTTCAAAAACTTGGTCGAATTGATGAGGCCCCTCCTAGTTTATTAAAAGATAAGGGGCGATTTTTAATTACGGGAGATGCAAGTGATTTACATGTATTTAAAGTACCTTCATTACGAAATGTAGCACTAACCGCACCGTATTTTCATGATGGTTCAGTTGATTCGTTGCATGAGGCGGTTCGCTTGATGGGAAAAATGCAATTAGGGGTTAAATTAACGGATCAAGATGTTAATGACATTGTTGCGTTACTCAATAGCTTTAGTGGGCGAGTAATCGATCCAGGAGCGATGAAATGAAGTACTGGATAGAGGGTACAGCGTTAAGCTTACTATTTATTGTTAGTATAAGTGGGGTAAATGCATTTCGTGATTATCAAGAACTATCGCATAAGCACTTGATACAAGGTGAATTAAATCAAGCTATTATCGCCTTCTCATTGGAATCAGTTTCAATGACTTCACCAACCATCTATCACTATGATAAGCATGCACAATATAGATTGGAAATAGAGCAGTTATTGCAAAAAATTCCTGCAGATAATTATCAATTGATAAAGAAAGTCAGCGCATTTGAGCAACAAACCACTGAGTATTTACAAGTTACTACTATGCTCAAAATGTCAAATAAGTTGATTAATTCGTTGGTAAAATCTTTAGACAGTGCGCCTGCCTCTCTACAATCAAAAACGAATCAACTTATTGTCTTAGTAAATCAATTATACTTTTCCCCCTCTTATCATTTGTCAAATCGTATTAAATCATTGATGAAAAAATACGAACATGACTTTAAAAATATTGAAGAGTATGGATTACAGTGGAATATGATAAGGCTACATATTGAATTTATTACTAACAATGCCAATAAAGTTGATATTAATACAGAAAAAAACAAATCATATCAGCTGGTTGAATATATTTCTGAATCTCAATTAGCGGTAGAGGTTTTGATGAATAAAAAACAACAAACGCTATTTGTTTGTATCGTTTTAGCTGTTATTTGTCTACTTTCAAATTTTATTCTAGCGCTTACTCGCCAAGCTGTGGTTTTAAAAGAAAAAACCCTTGAAGCCAAAGAAGCATGTGAAGTGAAATCTCAATTCTTAGCTAATATGTCTCATGAAGTAAGAACACCAATGAATGGCATTATTGGGTTGAGTGATTTAATTCTTGAGACCGAGTTATCAACTAAGCAACAAGACTTTATGGAGAAGCTTAAGTTTTCAGCGCGATCATTGATGACGATAATCAATGATATTTTGGATTTTTCGAAAATTGAATCTAAAAAGATGGAAATTGAAATTGTTGATTTTAATTTAGATGATTTACTTGATCACCTTAAAGTTATGGTGGGCTATAAAGCGAAAGATAAAGGGTTGGAGTTTGTCTTTCGGGTAGACGATAAATTGTCAGAATTTTATAAAGGAGACCCTATACGGATTAATCAAATATTGCTTAACTTTGTCTCAAATGCAATTAAGTTCACTGATAAGGGCTCTGTCACGGTTTCTATAAATGTAAAAAATAAGGTGAGAAATGGTAAGGTAATTAATGGGGTATTATTTACGGTAGACGATACAGGGATTGGCTTAAATCAAGAACAGCAGTCTCGATTGTTTCAACGATTTAATCAAGCTGAGATATCTACATCGAGGGTTTATGGCGGAACAGGGCTGGGCTTAGCAATATCTAAATTACTGTGCGAATTAATGGATGGCGATATTGGTTTATTAAGCGAACAAGGAAAAGGCTCAAGCTTTTCACTGTTTTTACCACTAGAAACGTCTACTGAAGCTGCTACAACTGCAATAGATATTGGTAATATTATTGGTTTAAGTGTGCTTTTAGTAGAGGATGATGAAAATACTAGAAAAGTCACCACAGGGGTTCTAGAGCGTTTTGGCATGAAGGTTACTGCGGTATGTGATATTCAATCGGCTTTATCAAAAGTGAGTAAAAACAAATATGATGTTATTTTGACGGATTGGTGTTTACCTGACTTTACTGGAGATATGTTGCTCGTTGAAATGTCTGATCAAGACTATCCTGCACGACAAGTGGTTGTATTTACCGCTTTTAATGTAGATAAGATTCAAATCCCTTCAGATCATATCGTGCTACAAAAACCTTTGCTAGCGAAAGATTTAATTCGAGCATTAAATTATGCGATATCAAGCCCCACAGATACCCCCTCTGATAATAATGTCATTATAAGCCCCTATGCAGTGAATGAACTAAATCAAGAAAAACCATCAAAACGATTAAAAAAAGAAAGGGTAATTCGAATACTCTTTGCAGAAGACAATCGTATTAATACCACCATTGTAAAAAATGTGCTGTCGAGCTTAAATACTCAAGTTTACCATGTGGAAAATGGACGATTTGCTATTGAGGCACTTGAGCAGCAAGAGTTTGATCTTATTTTAATGGACATACAAATGCCCGAAATGGATGGTATGGAAGCGACAAGGATTATTAGAGCTGAGCTGAAAAATAACCTACCGATTATTGCCTTTACGGCTAATGTTCTTCCTTTTGAAATTGAGCAGTATAAAGAAGCTGGTATGACAGATCATATAGGTAAACCGTTTGAAAAAGATGAACTTATTGACCTTATTAATAAGTATGCATAAATGGTTATGCATACTTATTTTTAACAAGCTTTTGTATTACATAACTTCTAGCGCTTCACTGAGCTTTTTCACCCCAATGACTTCCATCCCCTCTATTTTATCTTTAGGCATATTATTAAACGGGACAATCGCTTTTTTAAAACCATGTTTTGCCGCTTCATTTATTCGCTCTTGTCCACTTGGAACTGGACGAATTTCACCAGATAAACCTACCTCACCAAAAACCACTAATTCTTGCGGTAGGGCGTTGTCTCTAAAGCTAGAAACCAGTGCTAAAATCAGCGCTAAATCGATACTTGTTTCAGCAACTTTTATACCACCAACAACGTTTACAAATACGTCTTGATCGTTCATTTGTAAACCGCCATGTCTATTTAAAATAGCCAACAGCATCGATAACCGGTTTTGGTCTGCACCTACGGCTATTCGGCGAGGATTACCTAAAGCTGAGTGATCAACCAAGGCTTGAATTTCCACCAGTAATGGTCGTGTTCCTTCCCAAAGTACCATCACTGCGCTACCAGGGGTTTGTTCTTCACCTCGAGTCAAGAAAATAGCTGAAGGGTTTTTAACTTCTTTTAAACCTCCACCTGTCATGGCAAAAACGCCCAGTTCGTTAACCGCACCAAACCTGTTTTTATGCCCCCTAAGAGTGCGATATCTTGAGTCGGTACTACCTTCTAACATAATGGAGCAATCAATACAGTGCTCTAGTACTTTAGGGCCTGCTAATGAACCGTCTTTGGTTACATGACCAACAATAAGCATAGCAACATGATGCTGCTTGGCAAAACGCGTTAAATAAGCGGCTGTTTCACGTACTTGCGATACACTGCCGGGAGCCGATTGAATATCACTCATGTGCATTACTTGAATTGAGTCGATAACAATAATTTTGGGTTTTTCTTTTTCAGCGATTAAACAGATGTTTTCGACGCTGGTTTCTGAGAGCATTTTAAGTTTGTTAGTGGCTAAACCTAATCGTTTTGCACGCATGGCAACTTGCTGAAGTGATTCTTCCCCGGTTATGTATAAGGCTTCCATGTTTTCAGCTAAAGTACACATGGTTTGAAGTAATAACGTACTTTTACCTGCGCCAGGTTCACCACCAATTAATATCGCACTACCAGGTACGATCCCCCCACCTAAAACGCGATCAAACTCAGAGAAACCAGAGGAAAATCTAGGTAAATCTGTTAGGTCTATAGCGTCAAGAGTTTGAACTTGGCTGCCTGCTGCACCAGCAAAGCCCGAGAAACTGCTACTACGCGGTGATGATTTAGCTTGTCTGAACTCAGAAATAGTGTTCCATGCTTTACAGTCGTTACATTGACCTAACCAGCGTACATACTCAGAAC
>Ga0209291_1001898_pt1 | contig 17810 bp, 13 predicted proteins | sample GOMGulsemesocosm_FD_184633 | JGI IMG/M metagenome (GOLD analysis project Ga0209291, IMG submission 184633) | Methane-oxidizing microbial communities from mesocosms in the Gulf of Mexico - GOM9B Gulf of Mexico (SPAdes) (version 2) | ecosystem: Environmental > Aquatic > Marine > Cold seeps...
CAGGTGCAGTAGAGCTTCCTGAAGGTGTTGAAATGGTAATGCCAGGCGACAACTTAAAGTTTGTTGTAGAGCTTATCAACCCAGTAGCGATGGACGAAGGTTTACGCTTCGCTATCCGTGAAGGTGGCCGTACAGTAGGTGCTGGTGTAGTATCTAAAATAATGGACTAATATCGTTAATTCGATATAGTTGATAAAAAGACGCTTCGGCGTCTTTTTTTGTGTCTGCTAGAAATTCAGAATCAAAAAGATGTGATAGTTAACCTGAGCTTCGGATAAGACAATTTGCCCAATAACGCTATTTTAATGCTTTTCTGCGTTATTTTTACTCCCAATAGCCCACTATTGGAGAGTAAAAATGCCTTGATAATCAATAAAATTCCGTCACTGGAAGTAAAATAAAGTTTTATCTTTTAATTTCATTGCGTTACAAAACTCTTATCCAAACCTCAGGTTAGTTAAATTTAACAAAAGTCGAGAAGAACAGACTGTTTCAAAAAAATAATTCTGTATTTAGCAAGTAGGTATGACAACATATTTAGTGGGATTGGTATTAATTCAATTATTCTACTGAGGTGAAATTACGATAATTAAGAAGGAAGCTGAGGCGGTTATTCATCTAAATTAGCGATTTTCAACGCTAGCTATAGGAGAATGTTACATATTTGGAATATTCTGTTTCGCTAACGTGAAAATAGTTAATTCTAAGCTTTGCTAGGAATTATTTGTATTTCTACGCGTCGATTTATAGAGCGATTATTGGACGTGTTATTACCGACTAAAGGCATTGTTTCACCGTAGCCTATTGTTATTAGTCTACCATCGAGGACACTTTGTTTAATCAGGTAATCTTTAACGCTGCTAGCGCGTTGTACTGAAAGGTTTTGATTGAACTCTGTACTACCTTGACTATCGGTATGTCCCTCAATGCTTAAATAGGTTTTATCATATTTAGTTAATACTTTAGCAACGTCATTCAATATCGCGTGAAAGCCTCTGGTGATGTAAGATTGATTGGAAGCAAAAGTAATATTTGAAGGCATAACCAAACGAATGTTATCACCTTCTCTAATCACATCAATACCCGTTCCTGAAAGTTCTTCACGAAATTCTTGTTCTTGCTTGTCCATATAACCACCGATAGCGGCACCAGCAATGGAACCAATAGCAACGCCAAAAACTAAACGTTTATCTTTATGGTTACTTGTCGATTTACCTAAAATTGCACCGGCAATAGCACCAATGGCAGCACCTTTTTCTGTATTTGTTGAGGCACAGCCTGACATAATAAGAGAAAGTGTTATAACGGATGTGATTGATTTAATAAATTGCATGGAAAGTCTCTAGGGTAAAGTGAAATCGATAGTAATGACTTAATAAGAATGTTGTAATGTGTATGTATTAACAACGACAGCTTATAATAAATAACATGAACCAAAGCTGAGCGTGAGTAAGAGAGTGAGATAAATCTAGCGATTGAGTTTATTTAAATGTTAGCTTGAATTAATTTTTCCGCGATGATGGAAGAAATCAACAAACAAGGAGGAATTAAAAACAATCCGTTTGTCGATAAATTTGGTGGGTAAACGACAGGCTGCTAAATTAAAGCCTCATTAACTTAGGGTGACTAAAATCTTGCAGAGTTGAGGCAAAAAGAGTCATTACTAAAATTATTTTTTTGGAGCATTTTGTTATCAATGATCGAATATAGCTTGAGTAAAATGATTGTCTGCGTATAATGGCGCCTCACTTCTAGAGTATCTCTTAATTCCAAGCTAACTAAGAAACACTCGATAAGTGTAAATATTTAGTACTGAAGATTTAAATAGTGTAAGAAATGAAGGGGTATAGTTCCAATTGGTAGAACAGCGGTCTCCAAAACCGATGGTTGGGAGTTCGAGTCTCTCTACCCCTGCCAAATTTAGTAAACATGAAAATGTTTGAAGTAAGCCTCAATTGAGGTCGTTTCGTCTTAGTGTAGACGCGTAGATACAGGTCATAAATATGAACGCAAGTACAGAAAGCCAGCCTAGTGCTTCTCTAGATTTTGTTAAATGGGCTTTAGTGCTCGTTTTTTTAGCTGCTGCTGTTGCAGGAAATTATATATACGGTGAACAATCAGTTCTTTATCGTGCTATAGGTGTTGTTTTCGCTATTGCTATAGCCGGTTTGATTTCAATACAAACTGAAAAAGGGCGCACTGCAGTTACATTCATAAAAGAATCTAAGACTGAAATTCGAAAAGTTGTATGGCCTACTCGTCAAGAAGCCGTGCAAACTACAGGCATCGTTTTAGTGGCAACACTGATCATGTCGATCATATTGTGGGGTCTAGACTCAGTATTATTCTGGGTTGTAGGTTTTATTACTGGTTTAAAGGTTTAGATAATGACTGAAGAAAATCTCAACGAAGATAACGTAAATGAAAATGCTGATGAAGCTCCTGCTGAGCAACCAAAGCATAAATTGAGATGGTATGTTGTTCAGGCTTTTTCTGGATATGAAGGACGAGTGCAAAAAACACTTGTTGAACATATCGAGATCAATGAATTACAAGATAAATTTGGACAAATACTCGTACCAACTGAAGAAGTTGTAGAAATGCGAGCAGGCCAAAAACGTAAAAGCTCACGTAAATTCTTTCCAGGCTACGTTTTAGTACAAATGGCGATGGATGAAGAAGCATGGCATCTTGTTAAAAGTGTTCCGCGTGTACTTGGCTTTATTGGTGGTACTAGTGACCGTCCAGCACCTATTACACAAAAAGAAGCTGATAGAATTCTTCAGCGTCTTGAAGATACAGATAAGCCTAAGCCTAAAACATTGTTTGAGCCAGGTGAAGTTATTCGTGTTATTGATGGCCCATTTGCAGACTTTAATGGTGTTGTTGAAGAGCTTGATTATGAGAAAAACCGAATCAAAGTGTCAGTATTGATTTTTGGTCGCTCAACGCCTGTTGATTTAGAATTTGGACAAGTTGAAAAAGGCTAAACCTTTTTTAAACTCGATTGAAAAAACCAAAGCATGTCTTTGGTTTTTTTATGCCAAAAATATAACCAATTTTATATTTTTACCAAGCTGGATCAAATCATGCTATATGTTCAATTAGTTTCTCTGTTAGGTATTAAAGTTAAAGTACTTGAAGTTTGCCAGTTGATTAATATATAATCCGCTGCCGATTTTTTTTAGCGCAATTAATTTGCGGTTAAAATCGGACAATTTTATAACGGGGAGCTGGTGGATTTAATTATAAACCGGCGTTAGAACCCACACTATAGGTATTGAAAAATGGCTAAAAAAGTCCAAGCTCTAATCAAGCTACAAGTTGCTGCTGGTGCAGCAAACCCGTCACCACCAGTTGGTCCTGCACTAGGTCAGCATGGTGTTAACATCATGGAATTCTGTAAAGCGTTTAACGCAAAAACAGATTCTTTAGAAAAAGGCGCTCCAGTTCCAGTAGTAATTACTGTTTACAACGATCGTTCTTTTACTTTTGAAACAAAAACTCCACCTGCTTCTTACTTATTGAAAAAAGCGGCTGGAATTAAGAGTGGTTCAGGCCGTCCTAACACTGAAAAAGTTGGTACTGTTACAACAGCACAACTTGAAGAAATCGTTAAGACTAAAGAACCTGACTTAACTGCTGGTTCACTAGAAGCTGCAGTACGTACCATTGCGGGTTCTGCTCGTTCAATGGGTTTAGTGGTAGAGGACTAATCAATGACTAAATTAACAAAGCGTGCTCGTCTTATCCGTGAAAAAGTAGACGTATTAAAAGAATATGATATCAGTGAAGCTATTGCTCTTCTTAAAGAATTTGCAACAGCTAACTTCCGTGAAAGTGTTGATGTTGCAGTAAACTTAGGCATCGATGCTCGTAAATCAGACCAAAATGTACGTGGCGCAACGGTATTACCAAATGGTACAGGCCGTGACGTTCGTGTTGCTGTATTTACACAAGGCGCTAACGCTGAAAAAGCGAAAGCAGCCGGTGCAGATATCGTTGGTATGGAAGACTTAGCAGAGCAAGTTAAAGCTGGTGAAATGAACTTTGACGTTGTAATTGCTACTCCAGACGCTATGCGTGTTGTGGGTCAATTAGGTCAGATTTTAGGTCCTCGTGGCTTAATGCCTAACCCTAAAGTGGGTACAGTTACTCCAGACGTAACTACTGCAGTTAACAATGCTAAAGCGGGCCAAATCCGCTACCGCAACGACAAAAACGGTATTATCCATACTACTATTGGTAAAGCTGATTTTGACGATGCAAAATTACAACAAAACCTTGAATCATTATTGGAAGCTTTAAAGAAAGCTAAACCAGCTAATGCTAAAGGTCAGTACATTAAGAAAATTTCTGTATCAACAACGATGGGTGCCGGTGTAACGGTTAACGCATCAAGTTTATCAGAATAATTTTCGCTAAAGCCTTATTTTAAGGCTTTACATAAGGGGGGGAGTGGACTATAATTTCGCCCCTTAAAATTTGGTAGGTGTTGTTCGTTATTAAGCGTTAAAACTTAAAGATAAACAGCCCCGTCAAAGACCGTAGGTGTGGTTATTTCTTCTGAAATAATCACTTAATCATCCTACGTAGATGGTGATTACCCAGTATTTCCTAAATTCTGGTCCTCGCCGTAATGGCTTAAAAGCATATATGTGTTTTTAAGGATAGTAAAATGCCGGCTTAGCCGGTGAACCAGGAGTTAAAGCCAATGGCTATCAATCTTGATGACAAAAAAGCAATTGTTGCTGAAGTTCAAGAAGCTGCTAGTGGCGCTCAATCAGCTGTAATCGCGGATGCCCGCGGTGTAACAGTTGAAGCAATTACAACTTTGCGTAAACAAGCTCGTGAAAATGGCGTATGGATGAAGGTTGTCCGTAACACATTAGCACGTCGCGCATTGGAAGGAACACCATTTGAATGTGTTACTGACACATTAAAAGGTCCTTCATTAGTTGCATTTTCAAACGAGCATCCAGGTGCAGCAGCACGTTTATTCACAGACTTCGCTAAAACTAACGAAGCATTTGAATTAAAAGCTGCAGCATTTGAAGGTAATTCAGTTGATGTACAGGTACTTGCAAAACTACCTACATACGACGAAGCTATTGCACGTTTAATGAGCGCTATGAAAGAAGCATCTGCAGGCAAACTTGTCCGCACAATTGCTGCTGTACGCGATCAGAAAGAGCAAGAAGCTGCTTAATTTTAGTACTTTTACTTTTAGTAAAATTATTACAAGCACTTTTTGTATTTAAAGTTATTTTTAAACAGTTCCTTTTATTTGAAAAAAGGCTGTTACTTAAACAGGAAATTTATAATGTCTATTTCTAAAGACGATATCCTAAATGCTATTGCTGACATGTCAGTAATGGACGTAGTTGAATTAGTAGAAGCAATGGAAGAGAAATTTGGTGTTTCTGCTGCTGCTGCTGTAGCTGTAGCTGGCGGTGACGCTGGTGGTGCTGCTGAAGAACAAACTGAATTTGATGTAGTAATGACTAGCTTCGGTGAGAAGAAAGTTGCTGTAATCAAAGCAGTTCGTGGCGCTACAGGTTTAGGCCTTAAAGAAGCTAAAGATTTAGTTGAATCTGCACCTAAAGCAATTAAAGAAGGTGTTGAAAAAGCTGAAGCAGAAGAGCTTAAGAAACTTCTTGAAGAAGCTGGTGCTTCTGTTGAGATCAAATAATCTGTTTTTAAACAGATTATTTGCCTGAAAAGGCAATGGCTGGTGATTTAAACGTCACCGGCCTTTTTGCGCTAAAGAAAGTGTTAATTTTGACACCTAAATAGTGCTATGACATCTAGACGTAGATGTCACTGTAATACTCTGCCACATACATTAGTATTTAGGCAGTTCGGTCATAACCAGCTAGCTGAGGAAACCCATGGCTTACTCATATTTTGAGAAAAAGCGAATTAGAAAGGACTTTGGTAAAAGTATACAAGTAATGGATTATCCATTTTTGTTATCAATCCAATTAGAATCTTTCCGCAAGTTTATAGAAATTGATCCTACTGGAGAAACAGGCCTAGAAGCTGCGTTTCGTTCTATTTTTCCAATTAAAGCATATTCTGGTAGTTCAGAATTACAATATGTTAGTTACCGTTTAGGTGAACCATTGTTTGACGTTAAAGAATGTCAAATTCGTGGTGTAACTTATTCTGCTCCATTACGCGTAAAACTTCGTTTAGTTGTATACGATAAAGAAGCGGCTGCTGGTACGGTAAAAGATATTAAAGAACAAGAAGTGTACATGGGCGAAATCCCATTGATGACAGAAAACGGTACATTTGTTATCAACGGTACTGAACGTGTTATTGTTTCACAATTACATCGTTCACCAGGCGTATTCTTCGATCATGATAAAGGTAAAACACACTCTTCAGGTAAAGTGCTTTATAACGCACGTGTGATTCCATATCGTGGTTCATGGTTAGATTTTGAATTTGACCCTAAAGATAACCTATTTGTACGTATTGATCGCCGTCGTAAATTACCAGCGTCAATTTTATTACGTGCATTAGAATATTCTACAGAAGAAATTTTAGATATTTTTTACGATACAACATCGTATGAAATAAAAGGCGATAAGCTTGTAATGGAGCTTGTGCCAGAGCGTTTGCGTGGTGAAACAGCAACGTTCGATATTTCAATTAAAAAAGGCGAGGTTCTTGTTGAGCAAGGTCGTCGTATTACTGCTCGTCATATACGCGCGTTACAAAAAGCAAAACTATCGACATTAGATGTTCCAGCAGAATATATTGTCGGAAAAGTATTGTCTAAAGCGTATATTGATAAATCTACTGGCGAAGTTATTGCTGAAGCAAATGCTGAATTAACGTTAGAGTTATTAGCTGAACTAAGCCAAGCGGGCCATAAAAAATTATCTACGTTATATATGAACGAATTTGATGTTGGTTCGTATATGTCAGATACGCTACGTGTAGATAGTTCAACTAACAAGCTTGAAGCATTAGTTGAAATTTACCGTATGATGAGACCAGGTGAGCCACCAACAAAAGACGCTGCAGAAACGTTATTTTCTAACTTATTTTTTGCATTAGAACGTTACGACTTATCTACAGTTGGTCGTATGAAGTTCAACCGTCGTGTAGGTAACGCTGATGAAGTAGGTACTGGTACTTTATCTAGAGAAGATATTATCTCTGTAATGCAAACACTTATCGGCATACGTGATGGTAAAGGTGAAGTAGATGATATTGATCATCTAGGTAACCGTCGCATACGTAGTGTTGGTGAAATGGCAGAAAACCAATTCCGTGTTGGTTTAGTTCGTGTAGAACGTGCTGTTCGTGAGCGTTTAAGCCTTGGTGATTTAGATGCTATCATGCCTCAAGATCTTATTAACGCTAAGCCAATTTCGGCAGCCGTTAAAGAGTTCTTCGGTTCATCACAGCTTTCACAGTTTATGGATCAAAACAACCCGCTATCAGAAGTTACACATAAACGTCGTATCTCAGCATTAGGTCCGGGTGGTTTAACACGTGAACGTGCTGGTTTCGAGGTTCGAGATGTACATCCAACGCATTACGGTCGTGTATGTCCTATCGAAACACCGGAAGGTCCAAACATTGGTTTGATCAACTCATTATCATGTTATGCCCGTACTAACGATTATGGTTTCCTAGAAACACCATACCGTAAATTAGTTGACGGTATTGTAACGGATGATATTGAATACTTATCAGCAATTGAAGAGGGTAACTTCGTTATCGCTCAAGCGAATGCTGAAATGGATAAAGACAATCGTCTTACGCAAGAACATGTTCCTTGTCGTCATAAGAACGAATTTACATTAAAAGCTGCTGATTCAGTTCAGTATATGGATGTATCACCACAGCAAATTATATCTGTTGCGGCAAGTTTAATACCGTTCCTTGAACACGATGATGCTAACCGTGCATTAATGGGTTCAAACATGCAACGTCAAGCTGTTCCAACTTTAAAAGTGGATAAACCGCTTGTTGGTACAGGTATGGAAAAAATTGTTGCTGTTGACTCAGGTGTAACTGCTGTTGCTAAACGTGGTGGTGTTGTTACTTATGTTGATGCATCACGTATTGTAGTTAAAGTTAATGAAAATGAAATGATACCGGGCGAAGCAGGTATCGACATTTATAACTTAACTAAATACACACGTTCTAACCAAAATACTTGTATCAACCAACGTCCAGTGTGTCGTATGGATGAACCTGTTACACGTGGTGATGTTTTAGCCGATGGTCCATCTACCGATATGGGTGAATTGGCGTTAGGTCAAAACATGCGTATTGCGTTTATGCCGTGGAATGGTTACAACTTTGAGGATTCAATGTTGTTATCTGAGCGTGTTGCGATTGAAGATCGTTTTACGACTATCCATATCCAAGAATTAAGCTGTATTGCACGTGATACAAAATTAGGTTCTGAAGAAATTACTTCAGATATTCCTAATGTAGGTGAATCTGCATTATCTAAATTAGATGAAGCGGGTGTTGTATATATTGGTGCTGAAGTTAACGGTGGTGATATTCTAGTTGGTAAAGTTACACCTAAGGGTGAAACACAACTAACACCAGAAGAAAAACTACTACGTGCTATTTTCGGTGAAAAAGCAGCGGATGTTAAGGATAGCTCATTACGCGTTCCTAACTCAGTGTCTGGTACTATCATCGATGTACAAATCTTTACTCGCGATGGCGTAGAAAAAGATAAACGTGCCGTTGAAATTGAAGAAATGCAATTAAAAGAAGTTAAGAAAGATCTTGGCGATGAATTTAGCATTTTAGAAGATGGTATATACGCACGTGCTAAAAAGTTATTGTTATCTGCTGGTTTGAATGAAGCTGATCTTAATGGCATGTCTCGTGATATGTGGTTAGTTCAAAACTTATCTAACGAAGAGCAACAGACTGAATTAGAGCAAATTGCTGAGCAATACGACAACATTAAAGCAGATTTCGATAAGAAATTTGAAGTTAAGCGTCGTAAAATCACTCAAGGTGATGACCTAGCTCCTGGTGTACTTAAAATCGTTAAAGTTTACTTAGCGGTTAGACGTCGTATTCAGCCTGGTGATAAAATGGCTGGTCGTCATGGTAACAAAGGTGTTATTTCAAATGTTGTTCCTGTTGAAGACATGCCTTATGACCAACACGGTGTTCCAGTAGATATCGTATTGAACCCGTTAGGTGTTCCATCTCGTATGAACATCGGTCAGATCTTAGAAACTCATCTAGGTATGGCTGCTCGTGGTATCGGTGAAAAAATAAACCGTATGTTACAAGCACAGCAAGAAATTCACAAAATGCGAAATTTCTTACAAGACGTTTATAATGTAGGTGAATCTCGTCAGGAAGTTGATATTGCAACATTCTCTGATGATGAAGTGATGCGTTTAGCTGGCAATTTACGTGCTGGTTTACCAATTGCTACACCAGCATTTGATGGTGCTGCTGAGAAAGAGATCAAAGAATTATTCAAATTAGCGGATATGCCAGAAAGCGGTCAGTTCACATTAACTGATGGTCGTACGGGTCGTGAATTTGAACGTCCTGTAACAGTAGGTTACATGTATATGCTTAAACTTAACCATTTGGTTGACGACAAGATGCATGCACGTTCAACAGGTTCTTACTCACTTGTTACTCAGCAACCACTTGGTGGTAAAGCTCAGTTCGGTGGTCAGCGTTTTGGTGAGATGGAAGTATGGGCACTTGAAGCATATGGTGCTGCATATACCCTACAAGAAATGCTTACCGTTAAATCGGATGATGTGAACGGTCGTACTAAGATGTATAAAAACTTAGTAGATGGCGATCATAGAATGGAGCCAGGTATTCCTGAGTCATTCAATGTATTGCTTAAAGAGATTCGTTCGTTAGGTATTAACATCGAGTTAGACCAAATATAGCAATCAATTGATTTGCTGCCTTTTTGTTATAAAGGTTAGTACATGGAGAGGGTATGCAGATACTCTCTCCCGTATTTAACTCCGACAGGAGAAAAAGTGTGAAAGATTTACTTAAGTTTCTTAAGCAACAAAATCAAACAGAAGATTTCGATGGTATTCGAATCGGACTAGCATCACCGGACATGATCCGTTCATGGTCGTTTGGTGAAGTAAAAAAACCAGAAACAATTAATTACCGTACGTTCAAGCCAGAACGTGACGGATTGTTCTGTGCGCGTATATTTGGTCCAGTAAAAGATTATGAATGTCTTTGTGGTAAATATAAACGTCTTAAACATCGTGGTGTAATTTGTGAAAAATGTGGCGTTGAAGTTACATTAACTAAAGTTCGTCGTGACCGTATGGGTCACATTGAACTAGCAAGTCCTGTTGCCCACATTTGGTTCTTAAAATCATTACCATCTCGTATTGGTTTATTACTAGATATGACACTGCGTGATATCGAACGAGTTTTATACTTCGAATCATATGTTGTAACTGAACCAGGCTTAACCACTTTAGAAAAGAGTCAAATTCTTACAGAAGAAGAATACTTAGACGCGCTAGAAGAACATGGCGATGAGTTTGATGCAAAAATGGGTGCAGAAGCTGTACTAGCATTATTGCAACAAATTGACCTTGACGGTGAAGTAGCACAAATGCGTGAAGAACTTCCAGAAATTGGAAGTGAAACTAAACGTAAGAAAATTACTAAACGTTTAAAATTAATGGAAGCCTTCGCCGCTTCAGGTAACAAGCCTGAGTGGATGATTATGTCGGTTCTTCCTATTCTACCACCTGATTTACGTCCTCTAGTTCCACTAGACGGTGGTCGTTTTGCTACATCTGATTTGAACGATTTATATCGTCGTGTGATCAACCGTAACAACCGTTTAAAACGTTTACTTGATCTTGTAGCTCCAGACATTATTGTACGTAACGAAAAACGTATGTTGCAAGAATCTGTAGATGCGTTATTAGATAACGGCCGTCGTGGTAGAGCAATTACTGGCTCTAACAAACGTCCATTAAAATCGCTTGCTGACATGATCAAAGGTAAGCAAGGTCGTTTCCGTCAAAACTTACTAGGTAAACGTGTAGATTATTCTGGTCGTTCTGTAATTACAGTTGGTCCAACACTACGTTTACATCAATGTGGTTTACCTAAGAAAATGGCACTTGAGTTATTCAAACCATTTATTTACGGTAAGTTAGAAGCACGTGGTTTAGCGACTACGATTAAAGCTGCTAAAAAACTAGTTGAACGTGAAGGCGCAGAAGTTTGGGATGTACTTGATGAAGTTATCCGCGAACACCCTGTTATGCTTAACCGTGCACCAACACTTCATAGACTAGGTATTCAAGCTTTTGAACCTGTTCTTATTGAAGGTAAAGCAATCCATTTACACCCATTAGTTTGTGCGGCATACAATGCCGATTTCGATGGTGACCAAATGGCGGTACACGTACCATTAACTCTCGAAGCTCAAATGGAAGCTCGTACGTTAATGATGTCTACGAATAACGTATTATCACCAGCTAACGGTGATCCAATCATCGTACCATCACAGGATGTTGTATTAGGTTTATACTACCTAACACGCGACCGTGTGAATGGTAAAGGTGAGGGTATGATATTCATGGATACCAAAGAAGCTGAAAAAGCATACCGCACAGGCGCTGCAGAATTGCATGCCCGAGTTAAAATCCGTATTACTGAACATGTTCGCAATGAAAATGGCGAGTTAGAAGAAACAGTATCTTTACGTGACACGACTGTTGGTCGTGCGATTTTATGGCAAGTATGTCCTGATGGAATGCCATATGATCTAATTGATCAGCCATTAGGTAAAAAACCAATTTCAAAACTGATTAACCACGCTTACCGTAACCTTGGTTTAAAAGAAACGGTAATGTTCGCGGATCACATCATGTACACAGGTTTCCATTATGCAATGGTAGCTGGTGCCTCTGTTGGTATCGACGATATGGTTATACCAGATGCTAAGTACACAATCATTGATGATGCAGAAGAAGAAGTTGCTGAAATTCAAACTCAGTTTGAACAAGGCCTTGTAACTGCGGGTGAGAAGTACAATAAAGTAATCGATATTTGGTCATCAGCGAACGAAAAAGTTTCGAAAGCGATGATGGACAACTTATCAAAAGAAACCGTAATTAATCGTGACGGCGAGCCAGAAGAGCAAGACTCTTTCAACTCAATCTTTATGATGGCTGACTCGGGTGCTCGTGGTAGTGCTGCTCAGATACGTCAGCTAGCTGGTATGCGTGGCTTGATGGCTAAACCAGATGGTTCAATCATCGAAACACCAATCACAGCTAACTTCCGTGAAGGTCTAAACGTACTACAATACTTTATCTCTACTCATGGTGCTCGTAAAGGTTTGGCCGATACGGCACTTAAAACAGCTAACTCGGGTTACCTAACTCGTCGTTTAGTTGATGTAGCACAAGATTTAGTGGTAACTAACCACGATTGTGGCACTTTAGATGGCTTATTAATGACACCACTTATCGAAGGTGGTGATGTTGTAGAACCATTACGTGAGCGTGTATTAGGTCGTGTAGTTGCTGAAGACGTATTAAAACCGGGTACAGAAGAAGTTCTTCTTCCTCGTAATACGTTAATCGATGAAGCACTTTGTGATTTCATTGAAGAAAATTCAGTAGACCAAATGATGGTTCGTTCAATCATTACTTGTGAAACAGATTTCGGTATTTGTGCACATTGTTATGGTCGTGATTTGGCCCGTGGTCATATGATCAACCAAGGTGAAGCTATTGGTGTTGTTGCAGCACAATCAATCGGTGAACCAGGTACACAGTTAACGATGCGTACGTTCCACATCGGTGGTGCTGCATCAAGAGCATCAGCTGAAAACAGTGTACAAGTTAAAAATACAGGTACGTTGAAGCTTCAAAATGCGAAGTTCGTAACAAACTCTGAAGACCACTTAGTTATCACGTCACGTTCATCAGAACTAACTGTTATCGACGAACACGGTCGTGAAAAAGAACGTTATAAAGTTCCTTACGGTTCTGTATTATCGAAGAAAGATGGCGAAGAATTAAATGCTGGTGACACTATCGCTAACTGGGACCCGCATACACATCCAATTATTACGGAAGTGGCAGGTAAAGTTCAGTTTGTTGAATTAATTGATGGTGTAACCATGGTTCGTCAAACAGATGAACTTACTGGTCTATCAAGTCTAGTTGTTACAGATGCTGGTCAACGTAATGCTGCGGGTAAAGAAATGCGCCCAATGGTTAAATTGATTGACGCTAAAGGCAATGATGTAATGATTGCTGGTACAGAGATCCCAGCGCAATACTTCTTACCTGGAAACGCGATTGTAAACCTAGAAGATGGTGCAGAAGTTAACATTGGTGACGCATTAGCACGTATTCCTCAAGAGAGTTCTAAAACACGTGATATTACCGGTGGTTTACCACGTGTTGCTGACTTATTTGAAGCTCGTAAACCTAAACTACCAGCAATACTTGCTGAGAAAACAGGTATTATCGGATTCGGTAAAGAGACTAAAGGTAAAGTTCGTTTATTAATCACTCAACCAAGTGGTGAAGTATACGAAGAGATGATCCCTAAAATACGTCAATTAACAGTGTTTGAGGGTGAATCTGTACTTCAAGGTGAAGTTATTGCTGATGGCCCTGAGTCTCCGCATGACATCCTACGTTTACGTGGCGTAGCTCCTGTAGCAAATTACATCGTGAACGAAGTTCAAGATGTATACCGTCTACAAGGTGTTAAGATTAACGATAAGCACATCGAAGTAATCGTACGTCAAATGATTCGTAAGTGTGAAATCTTAAATGCTGGTGACAGTGACTTCCTTAAAGGTGAACAGCTTGAAGTTGCTCATGTAAATATTGCAAATCGTGAATTAGAAGCACAAGGCAAACAGCCTGCTGAATACGTTATGCAAATGATGGGTATTACTAAAGCGTCACTATCTACAGATTCATTTATCTCAGCTGCTTCTTTCCAAGAAACAACTCGAGTACTAACTGAAGCTGCAGTAGCAGGTAAGAAAGATAGCTTACGTGGATTGAAAGAAAACGTTATTGTTGGTCGATTGATTCCAGCAGGAACGGGTTATTCTTACCATCAAGAAAGAGCACGTAAACGCAACGCAGTACCAGTTGAAGAAACTACTGTTTCTGCAGATGATGCAGCGCAAGCGTTAACAGACGCGTTAAACGCAGACTAATAAAATAGTCAGTGTTAAAGCGAAATAAATAGGTTATGTAGCCTGTTATACTTGACAGACTACTACTTGACCTATAGAATTCCGCGACCCTATATTCTGTACTATTATTGTATAGACTCTAGGGTCGCGGATTTTCACGTTTATAAGGGTGTAAATTTTTCATTGATTGGAATTTACACAAGTTTAACTAATCGGGAGCTATTTAATGGCAACTATTAACCAATTAGTACGTAAACCACGTGTAAGACAAGTAACAAAAAGTAACGTACCAGCGTTACAAGCTTGTCCACAACGTCGTGGCGTATGTACTCGTGTGTATACAACTACACCAAAGAAACCAAACTCAGCACTACGTAAAGTAGCACGTGTTCGTTTAACTAACGGATTCGAAGTTACTTCATACATCGGTGGTGAAGGTCATAACTTACAAGAGCATAGCGTAATTTTAATTCGCGGTGGTCGTGTAAAAGATTTACCTGGTGTTCGTTACCACACTGTTCGCGGCGCGCTAGATTGTGCTGGTGTAAGCGACAGAAGACAAGGCCGTTCTAAGTACGGTGCAAAGCGCCCTAAATCTTAACGGTTTCCGTAAAGTAAGGCCAAATTAATAAATTTAACATTTTGGGTAATTCCTGAATATAACGGAGAAATAAGATGCCAAGAAGACGCGTCGTAGGGCAACGTAAAATATTGCCAGATCCTAAGTTCCATAACGAACTTTTAGCAAAATTCATCAACATCCTTATGGTTGATGGTAAGAAATCTACTGCAGAAAAAATTGTATATGGTGCACTAGATATTTTAGCTGATAAATCTGAAAAAGATCAGTTAGAACTATTTGAACAAGCGTTAGATAACATTCGCCCACAAGTGGAAGTTAAATCTCGTCGTGTTGGTGGTTCTACATACCAGGTTCCAGTTGAAGTACGTCCAGTGCGTCGTAATGCACTAGCCATGCGTTGGTTAGTTGAAGCAGCTCGTAAACGTGGTGAGAAATCAATGGCTCAGCGCCTAGCTAACGAAATGTTAGATGCGTCTGACAGCAAAGGTTCAGCGGTTAAGAAACGTGAAGACGTTCACCGTATGGCTGAAGCAAACAAAGCATTCGCTCACTACCGTTGGTAGTAAAGTGATTGTCGTGGTTATCGTTTGTCATCAAACGGTAACCACAAATTTTTAATATCTGAGTTAAATCTCAGAAAGAGGAATACATAGTGGCACGTACGACCCCTATAGAGCGTTACCGAAATATCGGTATCTGTGCTCATGTTGATGCCGGTAAAACGACAACTACAGAAAGGGTACTTTTCTACACTGGCCTTTCACATAAAATTGGCGAGGTGCACGATGGTGCAGCTACCATGGATTGGATGGAACAAGAACAAGAGCGAGGAATTACGATTACCTCAGCTGCAACTACTTGTTTTTGGAAAGGTATGAATGCGCAGTTCGACGATCATCGAATTAATATCATTGACACACCAGGTCACGTTGACTTCACTATTGAAGTTGAACGCTCTTTGCGCGTGCTTGACGGCGCAGTACTGGTATTATGCGGTTCTTCAGGAGTACAACCACAGACAGAAACAGTGTGGAGACAGATGGTTAAGTATGCTGTTCCTCGACTAGTTTTTGTTAATAAGATGGATAGAACAGGTGCTGATTTTTTATCTGTTGTAGATCAACTTAAAAATAGATTAGGTGCCAATGCTGTACCTATTCATCTTGCTATTGGTGCAGAAGATGATTTTGAAGGTGTTATCGACCTGATAAAAATGAAAGCTATTAATTGGAATGAAGAAGACCAGGGAATGACTTTCAGTTATGAAGATATTCCTGCTGATATGCAAGAAGAAGCCGAAGAATGGCGAGAAAATTTAATTTCTGAAGCTGCAGAAGCTTCAGAAGAGCTGATGGATAAATACCTCGAAGATGGGGACTTAACCGAAGCCGAAATAAAAGCAGCTTTAAGAACACGTACATTAAATAACGAGATTATCTTATGTTCATGTGGTTCTGCTTTTAAAAATAAAGGTGTTCAGGCTGTTTTAGATGCCGTTATTGATTATTTACCTTCACCTATTGAAGTGCCTGCTATAACGGGAATAAATAACGATAAAAATGAAACCGAAGGTACACGAGAAGCGGATGACAACGCTCCATTCTCTGCACTTGCATTTAAAATTGCAACCGACCCATTTGTTGGAACATTGACTTTTTTCAGAGTGTACTCTGGAGTCGTAAATACTGGAGACTCCGTCTATAATCCAGTAAAAGGCAAAAAAGAACGTTTTGGCCGTATTGTGCAAATGCATGCAAACGACAGAAAAGAAATAAAAGAAGTAAGAGCAGGAGATATTGCAGCAGCAATAGGCTTGAAAGATGTGACAACAGGTGAAACATTATGTGATCCAAATCATATAATTACGCTTGAAAAAATGGAGTTCCCAGAACCCGTAATTTCAGTCGCAGTTGAACCAAAAACTCTTGCTGATCAAGAAAAACTCAGTCTTGCGCTAGGTAAATTAGCAGCAGAAGACCCTTCATTCAAAGTAGAAACGAATGAAGAAACAGGTCAGACAATTATTTCCGGTATGGGGGAATTACACCTCGATATCTTAGTTGAACGAATGAAACGTGAGTTTAGTGTTGCCTGTAATGTAGGTAACCCTCAAGTTGCATATCGTGAAACCATTCGTTCAACAGTAGAAGTTGAAGGAAAATTTGTTCGACAATCAGGCGGGAAAGGTCAATTTGGCCACGTCTGGTTGAAAATGGAACCCTTGCCAGAAGGTGAAGGTTTCGAATTTGTTAACGAAGTTGTTGGTGGTGCCGTTCCAAAAGAATTCATCCCAGCAGTTGAAAAAGGCTGTAGAGAGCAAATGGATAGTGGCGTAATTGCTGGTTATCCAATGCTTGATGTAAAGGTAACACTTTATGATGGCTCTTTTCATGACGTTGACTCAAACGAAATGGCGTTTAAAGTTGCTGCATCTCTTGGTTTCAGAAAGGGAGCGCTTGAAGCAGCTCCTGCTTTACTGGAACCAATGATGAAAGTTGAAGTAACCACGCCAGAAGAAAATATGGGTGATGTTGTTGGTGACTTGAATCGTCGTCGCGGCATAATCGACGGTATGGACGAAGGTCCAGCAGGCTCAAAGTTAGTGAATGCTACGGTACCACTATCTGAGATGTTTGGTTACGCTACGGCTTTACGTAGTGCCACCCAAGGTCGAGCATCCTATTCAATGGAGTTTCAAAAGTACAATGAAGCTCCACAGAAAGTGATCGACTCGTTAACAGATTCTATTGGATTCTCGTAAGGCGCTCACTTAATATTTAGTGAAAGTCTAGCTCGGTCAACATGGCTGCGCTTTTAATAAACTTTAAGGTAATTTTAAAATGGCTAAAGAAAAATTTGAACGTAATAAACCACACGTAAACGTTGGTACTATTGGACACGTAGATCACGGTAAAACAACGTTAACAGCTGCTATCTCAGCGGTATTAACGAAAGTACACGGTGGTGAAGTAAAAGATTTCGCACAAATCGATAATGCTCCAGAAGAGCGTGAGCGTGGTATTACTATTAATA
>Ga0209291_1001900_pt1 | contig 17807 bp, 11 predicted proteins | sample GOMGulsemesocosm_FD_184633 | JGI IMG/M metagenome (GOLD analysis project Ga0209291, IMG submission 184633) | Methane-oxidizing microbial communities from mesocosms in the Gulf of Mexico - GOM9B Gulf of Mexico (SPAdes) (version 2) | ecosystem: Environmental > Aquatic > Marine > Cold seeps...
TTCTAATGATAATCTGTATACTTAAATCTATTTTCATACTAGGTCTCTAGGTTATGAAGTAGGTCTTGAAGAACAACTATTAAAAATTATTGCTTTTGTTGAAATTCAATCTGTAAAAGATAAAGAACAATGCGAACGTTGGAGAATCGAACGTGAAAAAATAGATATTCAACGTGAAACAGAGCGAAAACTTAAAGTAGAAAGAGACTGGGAAGAAAAAAGGTTCAAATTCTGAAAGGACAGGCTTCTGAATGGCGTAAAGCAAAAGAATTACAAGAGTTTATTGAAGCCGTTGAAACCAAATCAACCAATCCTACTCAAAACGTAAAAGATTGGTTGAATTGGGCAAAAGAAAAACAAGCCGAACTTGATCCACTTTCAAGTGGATCAGATGTATTAATTGGGGGTTATTTAACACCTCCTGAAACGCCAAAATATGGCTATTTTTAGCATTTAAGAAGTGATTTTTGTGATGCTCGTTAATAAATCTCTTATTAATGGAGTTGTCTAAATATAATGAGGCTTTATTATTTAGAACAAATGTAGATAACTTTGACTCTTTTTGAACATGTAATGATAGGAGGTAGGTCGAGCTAATGAATTGTTTTTATACACAAACTATATAGTTTTCTGACTACTTTATTTTACCTCTTTTATTCATATAACTATGTCCCATTGTTCTGTATGCGTAGGTTTTTTGTAATGGATTGAAGTTTAGTAAGTAGGATGGAGTTTGTACTTGTTTTAAATGCTGTAGTATCAAATTAAATAGTTTGTTGGTACAATTGTATGGAATGAATCAATTGAATAAGTTTAGAGTTTGTTAATAAGGTTTTAAGATTTCTTTATATCAAGATAGTAATGGGATGATTATAATGTACATCCTTTTTCATAAAGTGATATCATAATGATTGTTTACAATAGTTGTAGGGAAAAGCATAGATCTCATAACAAGAAATAATATTCAAAAATTACTTGGATTATCCACTGTTTGACAGGGTAAATACCTTAAAATTCTAAAAGAAGAAAGATCTTGTAAAAGGTAGTAGCATTCAGATTACTTAATCAAACAAAAGTAATAATAAAGTACTGTGTCAATCATATTTATTCTTATTTTAGCAATCAACTATTTAATTGGAAACCTATGAAATTATTTTTAATTTTTATTTTTGTTAGTTTTCTGAGTTATTCACAAACTAATAATTTTGAATTAGTTTATCCAATATCTCCAGATGCTGTAAATTCTTCAGAACTTTTTGGTGTCAAGAGAGGAACTGTAAATTTTGCTGACATTGACAATGATGGTGATATGGATGTTTTGATAACTGGTTTTAATCAAGTGATGGCTTCTAAGCTATACATTAATGATGGTACTGGAAATTTTTTAGAGAATACGAATGTTCCTTTTACAGAATCTAACCAAGGAGCTGTAGTTTTTCTTGACATTGATGGAGATAATAATCTAGATTTAATTATCACAGGTAAAAATTTTTCAACTATCAGTTCTCAGATTTTTATAAATGACGGAAGTGGAAACTTTACAGAATCGAGTGTAGCTTCAATAGATGACGTTTATAAAAGCTCTTTAGATTATTCAGATATTGATGGAGATAATGACTTTGATTTGATAGTGACTGGTTTAAATAATTCAAACCAGAATATAACGAAGCTCTATTTGAATGACGGACTTGGTGCATATACTGAGGTAATTGGAACTTTATTTGATGGAGTCAAAAATGGGGATAGTAAATTTTGTGATATTGATGGTGATGGTGATGAAGATTTATTAATTGTCGGAGAAAATAATTTAGATGAACTTATTGCTAAAATATATATTAATGATGGGGTTGGTAATTATACAGAAAGCTTTAATTCTGGCTTGACTGGTGTGTACTATGGAGAGGTAGATTTTGGAGATATAGATGGAGATGGTGATTTTGATCTACTAATATCTGGACATGGTGTAAATGTTTGTTCTACCACATTGTATTATAATGATGGTAATGGAGTTTATTCGATAAATAATTTATTTCCATTTGAAAACGTCTGGAAGAGTTCAGTTCGTTTTTCAGATATAGATAATGATAATGACCTAGATGTTGTCATTATCGGAAGTAACAATTTGGGAACTGAAAAATCAAAGTTTTATCTGAATGATGGTATTGGTAATTTTTTGGAAGATTCCCTTTCAAATTTACACCCTGTAGATTTTTCTGCTATTGACATAGCTGATATTGACAATGATAATGATAACGATCTTATAATTACAGGTTCTTCTGGTAGCTTAATTGTTTCAAAGATATATATATGGGACGCGTCAGTATCTTTTTTTAAAGAAGCTAGAAACTCTCCATTTGTAGGGGCTTCAAATGGGTCTGTTGAATTTGGAGATATAGATAACGATAATGATTTGGATGTTTTGTTAACTGGTACATTCGGTATTTCAGGTTATAAATACTCAAACTTATATATTAATGATGGAAATGGAAACTTCTCGTATAAAATTGATTCGTTGATTGGAGTAACTTATTCAAACGGTGTCTTTCAAGATATTGATAATGACGGGGATCAAGATGTGATAATTTCTGGCCATGTTACACAAGGACTTGGGTATCCTATAACAAAATTATATTTAAATGACGGAATGGGGAATTTTATGGAGGATGTGAGTTCTCCTTTCGAGAATGTCAAATATGGTTCTATTATTTTTTCCGATATTGAAAATGACAATGACGGCGACATGGTTCTAACTGGTAAAAACGTATCTAATCAATTAGTTACAAAACTATATATTAATGACGGCAGTGGAAATTTTGCCGAATCACCATTAAGTTCAAGTTTTCATCAAGGAGGGGATGCTTTATTTTCTGATGTGGATGGAGATGGAGATGATGATTTGTTAATTTGTGGTGAAAGTGTCCATCTATACCTTAATGATGGATTGGGAAATTATTCTGAATTTCAAGGAATGACAGGTTTTCAATTTACAGGTACTGGTGCTTCTGAGGCTGCGTTTATCGATATTGATATGGATGGGATCCAGGAAATAGTCTACATATGTGAAAATACTTCTTCGGAAACTATAGTTAAGCTGTATCGATATTTTCCCCTTTTAGGATTTTCTGAAATATCTAATCCATTTATCGGACTTAGTTATTCCGATATTAAAGTTTCAGACTATGATAATGACGGTGACAATGACGTTTACTTTTGTGGAGCAACTGATAATGAAGTGTCAAAAACATTGCTATATGCAAATGATGGGTTAGGGAATTTTGTTGAGGTGCTAGGATTGCCTTTTGATCAACTTAGAAAAGGGTATATCTCAATCGGTGATGTGGATAATGATAATCATGAAGATATTATTTATTGTGGTGAAGGACTTAATGATGCAAGTTATCATACTAAACTTTTTAAGAATAAATCTTGTGCGAATATCAATTATAATGACACTATTTTTGCTTGTGATTCTTATACTTGGATTGATGGAATCACCTATACCCAGAGTAATAATACTGCTCAATACACTGTTAGTGGGGTAGTTTCAGATTATTGTGATAGTGTTTTGACTTTAAACTTAACTATTTTTAGTAGCTCAAATCTTATTGATTCTCAATTCTCTTGTAATTCATATACTTGGATAGATGGTGTTACTTATTATTTAAACAATAATACAGCTACTTTTATTGCCGAGGGAGGGTGTGAAATCACCCTTAATTTAACAATTCCCAACCCGGGGACAAGTTTCGATTATCAGACTGCTTGTGAATCTTATACTTGGATTGATGGAAATACTTATACTAGTTCTAATAATACTGCCTCTTACTTAATGGAGGGAATGGCAAGTAATGGGTGCGATAGTATTGTAACTTTAGATTTAATAATTATATCCCCATCATACAGTGTTGATTATCAGGTTTCTTGTGATCCGTATATTTGGATGGATGGTATTACTTATTATATAAATAATAATACTGCCTCTTTCTTAATGGAAGGGATGGCAAGTAATGGATGTGATAGTATTGTGACTTTAGATTTAACAATGATATACCCATCCTACAAGGTTGATTATCAATCTTCTTGTGAATCTTATACTTGGATTGATGGAAATACTTATACTAGCTCTAATAATACTGCCTCTTTCTTAATGGAAGGGATGGCAAGTAATGGATGTGATAGTATTGTAACTTTAGATTTAACAATTAATACTGTAGATGTCACGACTATAATAGATGATCCAACTATAACTTCCTATGCTTCTAATGCATCTTTCAAATGGTTAGATTGTAATAATGATTTCCTCCCTATTAGTACGGAAATATCAAGTTCTTTTACCCCTATTCAAAATGGTGATTTTGCTGTTGAAGTCACACAAAATAATTGTGTTGATACCTCAAATTGTGTTACAATTTATACGGTTGGTTTTATAGATCAAAATCTTAATGAAATTGTAACGATTTTACCAAATCCATCATCTGAATTGTTTAATATATATTTGGGGGATTTGAATAATGTCACGATACTTGTTTATTCATTTGTTGGAAATATTGTATTCGAAGAGAGAAATATTAATATTCAAATTTATGAATTAAAATTAAATCAATCTCCAGGTATATATATTATCGAATTAAGTAATGATTTGAGTAAAATACAATCTAAAGTGATACTGGAGTAAAATAAATTTGATTAAATTAGTTTTTACTTTCATAAATGTTTTTTGGAATCTATCAAATGTGTACTCAATTACGGATTTATTAAATTTACCACCTTTATTCATATAGCGATATCCCAAGGTCATGTATGCGTGTGTTTTCCGTAATCGATTGAAGATTAGAAAGTAGAGTTGTGTTTATACTTGTTTTAAATGCTGTAGTATCAATTTAAATAGTTTATCTTAATATCTTTTGGCTATGAATCCTACTCGTAATGTCACTTCTGTGCAGGCACTATGAGGGACATGTCCCTTTCTTTATCAATCATTGCAAAACACAGAAGGCATTAGGAGTTGAAGGGGGGGAATATTTAACTTTAATGTTATCTGTTGAAATTTCACCCTACAGTGGAGAGTAATAAGAGATTAGTTTTAAGTAATAATTAGCTATTCTAAAATCAACTTAATGCGATTTCTGCTACCATTATAAAGGATTTCAATAAAGTATATACCTGGAGGTTCATTTAACCTAAGTTGGTATGTAGATGAGTTGATATGATTGTCCTCAAACACAATTGAACCTGTTGAAGAGTACACGGTTATTGAAACATCTTCCCAGGCATTTAATATAATGTTAAACAATCCAGAAGAAGGGTTAGGTACTATTGTTACCTGTTCAAAGATGTTAATGTTGCCCAAGCTAACAGTTGAAATAGTAATACATTCAGAAGTGTCAATACAATTATTTTGAGTTACTTCAACAGCATAGTCACCATTTTGTATAGAAGTGAATACACTAGATGTTTCTGACTGAATTGGGTTAAAATTATTGTTACAATCTAACCAGTTGAAAGAAGCATTGATTGCATTAGAAGTAATGGTAGGGTCTTGAATAGAAGTTGTGATGTCTACTGTATTGATAGTTAAATTTAACGTAATAATGCTGTCGCACCCATTTGAAGAACCTCCGTAGATGGTGTCAGTAGCAGAATTGTTGTTGCCGTAATAAGTATTACCATTTGTCCACGTTAAAGAATCACATGCATTTTGTATATCTATTCCCATTCCATAGTTAAGTATAGTAAGGTTTAAGGTAATAATACTATCGCAGCCATTTGACGCACCATTGTATATAGTATCTGTTGCGGTATCGTTGCTAGAGGAGTACGTGATGCCATTTGTCCATGTGAATGAATTACAGCTTGTTTGAAAATCGTATCCTTCTGTGGTGTTCAGAATTGTTAAATTAAGGGTAGTTATACTGTCACAATTCAAACTACTTATAAGTGAATCTTTATATATCCCACTTTGTTGGTATGTTGAATCTCTCCAGAAAAAAGAATTACATGTAGTAACCATTGTGTCAATGTCGTAGCTCATTAATGTAAAGTGCAATCTTCTTATAGAATCACATCCTGTGATGTTTTGAAGGCTATCATAATAAACACCTGTAGTGTTAATATTTTGACCTCTCCATACTATACTATCACAAGATACTATAATACTATCAAAAATGGATGAGGAATTGACTATTGTGAGAGTTAGATTAATGATACTGTCACATCCATAGAATGTATATGTTGTGTCTATATAGTTACCTGAAGTGTAAAATACTTGATTTCCACTAAGTGATACTAGAGAATCACAAGCCGTTATGTTTGAATTTCCATATGAGGGTGAAATACAGTTTGTAACTTTAATTAAAACATTATCCTTGAAGCCATTTGATGAATGGATACTTTCACCATAACCCCAGTTAAAATCACGCGTATTAGCAAAGGTTCCCGTCATGTATAAAGTGTCAGTATTATTTGAAGCTAGTGAATATCCAGAATCTTGACCTAAATCTGTTTTTACCGTTCTGAACCATGAGAAATTACCATTGTTGTCAAATTTTTCTATAAATATGTCAAAATTTGGAGCAATTTCAGTTTCTGAATAGTGTATTTGAGGTGAAGGGTCAAAATCAACTTTACCTCTATAGCCACCTGTAATATAGAGTGTAGAGTCACTCCCCATTTCAATTTGTTGACTTACTATAAAAGAATTAGTGTTTCCGATTGTTTTTGTCCATAAATAATCTCCATTAGAATTGTGCTTTTGAATGTAAATGTCTTGTTGTCCAATTGCGTTGATAGTCTCTATTCCTGGAGATGTGTCAAAATCGGTTGAGTTATTAAACATTCCATAAGTATATATAAAGTCTAGATTATCTGAAGTAATCCCAGAGATTCTTTGGCTTCCTGGTCCTGATATTGTTTTAGTCCATAGGTAGTTACCTGAGGAATCAAGCTTAGTAATGAATCCATCTGGATTATAGTCTGTACTAATAAAAATATCTACGCCTGATGATGGGTCAAAATCTACCGTCCCTGAAAAATTACCTCCAATATAGAGATTTGAGGAATTTGAGTAAAAAATGGTTATACCTCTTGAGTCTTTGGTAGTTTTTGCCCATGAAAAAATACCGTTGTTATTTATTTTGAAGATAACCCCAGCGCCATCAAAAGTTTGAGTTACATCTAAGTTGTATATGGAACTAGATGGGTCTACATCTACAGTTCCCCAATAGCTGGCTGTAAAGTAAATATTTCCAATCTCATCAGATGTGATATCAAGAGTTTGAAGTGAAGATGTATTAGATTCCCATGATATTGATTTGCCCCAAATATAATTTCCATTTAAATCAAGTTTTATAATATATTCTCCAGACTCTCCATTTCCTGTATAAATCAAAGAAGTATTAGTTGAAGGGTCCGCGTCCATTTGCCCTCCAAAAGTTCCTGATATTACTATTTCTTGGGTTTTGGTAATTTCTATATGTTTACCGTGGGAGATACCAAGGTCAAATGCCCAAATTAAATCACCAGAAGAAGAATATTTAATAACATATGAGTAATTATTTGTACCAGTACCAAAAAGATTATATACGGCTGGTCCAGGATCTACGTCAATTGTGTCATGATATGTTCCAATTATATAGATATTCCCATCCATATCGAGAGATACATCTTGCCTAGAATCAAATCCAGGTGTACCGTTTGTAATATCCCATTCATACTTTTGCGAATAAGATAAGTAGGCTGAAAAAAGAAAAAATAATAAGAATATTGATTTCATAAGTAATGCAAATATAATATTTTTCAATTGAAGTGAAATAATAAGGTAGGGCACAAGTTTCTAGTGTTAAATTTTGTCGAAAGTATTCTTAGTTAAAGGGCTAGATTTACTGTCTTTAACTTTATCGGTTGAAGTCTTTCCTTATAAAAGGACAATAGACCAATAAGATAATTTCATCAAGTAGTTAGTAAGTCAATAAGCAATAGTAAAATGAAAATTAAGGTTGAGGGAAAGTCTGTCCTAACAACGGAGACGTGAGGGTAAGTATTTAGGACCAGTAGTGCCTTATGGTTATGAGAAGAAAGAGGACAATACATTTTAAAAAGAAGTCTTTAGCAGTTTGTTAAAGGGTTTTTTAATTGTGTACTAAACTTTTAGTTTTAAATTTACCGCCCCTCCCCCCAGTATAACATCTATAGGGATTGTGTGCGGAGAGACAGGGCATGCTTCTGAATGGCATAAAGTAAAAGAATGGCAGGGATTTGTTGAAGCAATATCAACCAATCCTACTCAAAATGTAAAAGATTGGTTGAAATGGGCAAAAGATAAACAAGCCGAACTTGATCCTCTTTCAAATGGAACAGATGTATTAATTGAGGGTTATTTAACACTTCCTACACCACCAAAATATGGCTATTTTTAGTGTCAAAATTGTCACTCACCAATTAGGTCAATGCTGTATTCAAAGCCTTCAATGATCTGGTTTGACCGTTTTCCGTCACGTGTCACTAAAAAAAGTAAAGCTCAACACATAGTGTTGGGCTTTTTTTGTGTCATTTTGTTTTTTTAAATCTAACTATATTTTCCTTTCTTTCATAAAACAGTGATTTTAGTCATGTTTTAAACCATTTAGAATCTTTAACTTATGATAAAAAACAATTATTATGAAAAAAATTCTATTCACACTATTTGTCCTCTTGATGGTAAATCAATATTCATTTGGACAAACAAGATCTTGGGGGATTAAATTTTCCAATAACATTTCAGGAAAACCATTGCTTACATATCATCAGCTCTTTTATAGTAATTTTCATCCTGGAGTTGAAGGTGAATTAAATTTCAGTATTAATAAGAATCCAAAACATCTATTATTTATTTCAGGGAATTTGGGTGTTTATTATCACAGATTTGTGCAAACTGGTCTGAAAGTGTATCCTGAATTCAATTATGAATTTCAGATTTCAGATAGATGGAGAGTCTTTATTGGACTTGGGGGAGGTTATATTCACTCCTTCGAAAATGTGGCTACCTTAAAGTTAAATGATGAAGGTTTTTACGAAAAAGAGAACGCTTTTAAAGGAAGAGCTCAATTCATGGCGGGGTTTAATTTTGGTTCAAGATATATGCCTGCGAAACTGAATGGAATTTCTTTTCAATTTTCATTTAGCACATTTCTTCAAGGACCATTCGTAAGTGGATATGTTCCTTTATTGCCATATAATTCTTTCGACTTAGGAATTCAAGTACCAATCAAATTAAAAAATAAATGATATGAGAAAGATAGTTTTAATAATTGTTGGACTACTAGGTGGTCTACTTGCTTGTCAAAAGGCTGACATTGTTGCAACGGAAGTGTTACCATGTGCTAGTTATGATACTGGTCATACAAAGTCTGTTCACCTACAATCCATAATAGATAAGTATGTTAAGCAAGGCATTCCAGGTATGTCTATTTTGATAGATGGCCCTGAAGGTAGATTCATAGGGAGTGGAGGATTTGCCGATATTGAAGGGAATGTCCATTTTACTCCATGTCACATATCTAAGGCAGCAAGCATTACAAAATTGATGGTTGGTACTTTAACCATGATTCTGCAAGAAGAAGGAAAACTTAGTATTGATGATCCAGTTTCAAATTATATTGATAATGATATTTTAAGCAAAATAGATAATTCAGACGGGAAAACAATTCGAGATTGTATGGCACATACAACAGGTATTTATGATTTAATTAATAATTCTGATTTTTATTTAGCGGTTTTAAATAATCCAAACAAAGAATGGCGTCAAGAAGAACTATTAAAGTATGTTTACGGCGAGCCTGGAGTTGATATAAAGCTTCCTTACACTGCAAGTTATTCGAATACAAATACAATCTTAATAACAATGTGTATCGAAAAAGCAACGGGAAGAGATCATGGGGAACTGCTTAGAGAAAAAATATTGAATCCATTAGAAATGTCATCTACCTTTTATCAGGGGAGAGAGTCACTTCCTTCAACTGTGGCACAAGGCTATTTTGACCTTCATAATAATGGTAGTATTGTCAACGTCTCAAATCTAATTACGGGTAGTGGAAATGGTTATGGAGGTATGTTTTCAAACGTATTTGATTTGAAATTGTTTATTAAGAACTTATTAGTGGACAAAACAATTATCTCTGAGGCTTCTCTAGTAGATATGCAAAGTGAATTTCATTTGGCAAGAGAACATTTTTACACAGGTTCAGGAATTATTAAAAAGTTCACGGATAAGCCAAATTATGCCATAGGTCATACAGGGCGAAATTTGGGTTATAGTGCCGATTTATTCTATTTTCCAGAAAAGGACATAATCATGGTTTTCTTTGTGAACTATGGTACTGACGGAAATAGCTCATTAAAACCTGTGTTTTCTGATTTTGAAAATGAGTTGGTAGATGTAATACTTGAACAGTAAAGACAGACAATAACAAGAGCTACATTCTCTGTATTTAGTTTATTTCCCAAAATTCAAACAGTAGAGAGGTAAACTTGACAGGGTAAGGAAATAATATAAAACCCTTGATTTATCAGGTTTTTATTTTTATAGTACTTAATATCTGAGGCGAAATAAATGATATGTCAATTCTACTCATTAAGGTTCATATTTATGAATTGTTAATTATGCAACATAAAATTACTATACTTATTGAGTAATAAACACTACTGAAGTAAACGTTTTTAGAAAATATATTCAATTTTCAATTAATAAATTCCAGTAACCATAATTATATAATTATTAACTTTACAGTAATAAACTAATCATATGAATATTTTAGTAATTGAAGATGAGTTAAGTGTATCTTCCTTCATAAAAAGAGGGTTAGAGGAGCAAAACCATCAGGTAACGCAAGCATTTGATGGTGAATCTGGTTTGAAATTAGCTAGGCAATATGATTTTAGTGTAATTATTTGTGATGTCGTAATGCCCGTTATGAACGGAATTGAAGTGTGTAAACTATTAAAAAATCAATATAAATCTACTACACCAATTTTGCTGCTAACTGCACTAGGAACAACAGATGATATAGTATTAGGTTTAGAGTCAGGAGCTGATGATTATTTAACAAAACCTTTTAAGTTTAAAGAACTATTAGCTAGAATTAATGCCTTAAGTAGGAGGTTTAATAATAGTTCGGCCGTAAATGTAGAAATGTTAACCGTTAAAGAGTTAACCTTAAATTTAAATACTAAAGAGGTGCATTGGGAGAGCAACTTAGTTAAATTAACAAGCAGAGAATTTAAGCTATTAGAATTTTTATTAAATAATAAAAATAGGGTAGTGTCTAGAATTGAAATTTTGGAAAATGTGTGGGAAGTTGATTTTGATTTAGGAACAAATGTAATTGATGTGTATATTAATTATTTACGTAAAAAAGTAGAAAAACCATTTGATACTAAGATTATTGAAACCGTTATTGGAATGGGATATATTATTAAAGAGTAAAATATGAAAATTAGCACTAGGATAGCCATTGTTTTTTCTTTGATTTCAAGTGTGATTTTAATCGTATTTGGTTTAAGTGTCTATTTTTATTCTAAAAGTCATATTGAAACTAGTTTTTTTGAGAGATTAAACAAAAGGGTAGGTGTAACGGAAAATTACTTTTTAGAAAAGGATTCGTTTAGTCCAACAGAATTCGAAAAAATAAGAGCTCAATTTTCACATACTTTAAATGAAGAAAAAGAAGAAATAATTCAGATTAACACATCTGTTGGTGCCGTTTTTAAATATGATTACCCAAAAGGTATTAAGGATAAAATGTTAAATTCAAATTCTTTAATGTTTACCTACGGTGAGAGACAAGGTGAAAGTAAAGTGTTTAAAGTGGAAGAGAATACCTATTTAGTAATTGTTACAGCAGAAAACGCTACGGGATATAGCGATTTGTCATTTTTAATGAATGGTATTGTCTTTTTTATTTTGATAGGAATTCCCATTCTATTTATTCTATTTTTCTTTATTACAAAAGAAACATTGCGTCCAATTACAAAAAAGATTGAACGTGCTAATGAGATTAGTGCGACTAATCTTCATCAACGACTAGAGGTGGTTAACCCTAAAGATGAAATTGGGCAAACGGCTATTGCATTTAACCGCATGTTGGACAGATTAGAAAAATCATTTGAATCTCAAAAATCGTTTATATCTAATGCATCTCATGAAATTAGAAACCCCCTAACTGCTATAATGGGGGAGGCTGAAATAGCATCTAGCCAAAAAAGAACGGATGCAGAATATCAAGCGTCCTTTTCTATTATTTTAACGGAGTCTGAACGTCTTAATTCGACATTAACTAATTTGTTACAGTTGTCTAAAATTTCTGTTAATGAAAGTTCAATAAAAATGGAAACTATTCAATTAGATATGTTTGTTTATGAGCTAAAAGAGAATTTTTCATTTGTTAATCCTAATCATAAAATTTGTTTAGAATTTCCACAAACTAATTCTTTGGTAGGATATAAGGTTTTAGGTAATAAGGGGTTGTTGAAAACAGCTATTCTTAATGTATTTGACAATGCGTGTAAATATTCTGAAAATAAGATTGTGAATGTTGAACTATTCAAAAAAAGTGGTTTTATCTTATTATCTGTTATTGACAAAGGTATTGGAATTCCAGTAATGGATTTATCATTTATTGGAATGCCTTTTAAAAGAGCAAGTAATTCGTTTTCGGTACAAGGTTCAGGTATTGGGTTGTCTTTAACTAAAAAAATTATGACTTTACACAAAGGTGAAGTACGTATAGAATCAACAGAAAATGAAGGAACAAAAGTCACTTTTAGCATGCCTGAAGCTATATAACCCAAATTTAGTCCTAGTTTATTGCCATTTATTGAAATTCTAATCTGTTTTTAATGTCACTCTAATTTCATTCTAATAGGGTGGCTGTACTATTGTATTATCAAATTAAGATAATGGCTAAAATAGATATGGTACAAAAAAAAAGCTTTTTATTTCTAATGGATTTTAGCGTGAAATCCCTTCAGTCTTTAAAATATCTAGTAGATTTTGTAAAAACAGTTGATGGGAATATTGAACTACTGTATTCATTTGAAAAAAATGATTTTATAGATGAATCAAATCCTCAAGCGGTTTTATTAGGTTTAAAAGAACAAGAATGTGCCGTTGAAAGAAAACTGATTTCATTAAAAGAAATGATTGAAGTGGAAGGTATCACAGTGAAAACGTCATATACGTTTGGTGATTTAGCATTAGAGGTTAATTTGAAAAGAGAAGAATTACAAGATGACTTGGTGATTGTAATAGATGCCGAAAGTAAAGGGAAGATTAAAGAGTCTACAAAATTCTTAATCAATTCATATGAAGGAAGTGTATTAATCGTTAACTCATCAAGTCAATTTGAGAATGGAAATTCAATTGTTCTTTCAGGAAATTCTGATTCGCTAAGTCAGAGTGATTTGAATCTACCGAGTACATTATGTAATAAATTGAACTCACCATTAATTGTTTTGGAATCTGTAAGAAGAAATGAATCAAAATCATTCACTTATTCTGAAGATACTAAGCTAGATGTTTTTTATAATCCAATTAGTGAAAGTAAAACACTACTTGACCTTAAAAAATACATTACTAATAATAGCATTAGACTACTTGGAATCTGTAGAGAAAAGAGCAGCAAATCACTAATTAAAAAGTTTTTCAATACTAATAAATCGGTATTTGAAATCGTAAAAAACATAAATACACCAATCTTAATTTTAAATAACAAATAGTTAACACCAAAAAATCAACTACTTCCATTTCATTTTGAGACTAGTTGAATTTAAAAATAGAAATATGAAAAATAAAAGTTTTATGAGTAACATTAAATTTGATCTCCCAGCAGGACTGGTTGTATTCTTTGTTGCTTTGCCATTATGTTTAGGAATCTCTTTAGCCTCAACGTCATACAGTGGAATTGAAGGGATAGAGGATTTTGCAGGAATTGTAATGCCTGGTATTATTGCTGGTATTATTGGAGGTATAGTTGTTGGGTCATTCAGCGGATCTAAATTTGGAGTGAGTGGTCCCGCTGCCGGATTAATTACCATTATTGCAGCTGCCATAATTGAATTTGGAGGTTTTGGAAACGGTGGATACGAAAAATTTGCATTGGCTGTGTTATTAGGTGGGATTATTCAAACCATCTTAGGGTTTTTAAAAGCAGGACTTGTCGCATATTACATCCCTTTTTCTGTAATTAAAGGTATGCTAGCAGGTATTGGGGTTACCATTTTAATTAAAGAAATACCACATTTTTTTGGATATGATAAAAACCCAGAAGGTGATTTAAGCTTTAACCAGGTAGATGGACATAATCCATTTGAAGATTTATCATTAATGACTGATAATATTCATGTAGGAGCAACTTTAGTTGGTTTAATTTCTTTAATCATTCTTATTTTATGGGGACAAAAGTTTATTAAAAAAAGTGCAATTTTAAATTTGATCCCTGGTCCATTGGTTGCTATTGTAGCTTCAATTTTGATGTCTTTTGTAATGATTGGAAATTCGGATTTACTTATTGCAGCTGAACATTTAGTATCAGTACCAACACCTTCAAGTTTTGATGAGTTTAGCGGCATGTTTTATTTCCCAGATTTTTCAGCTATTACAGACTACAAGGTTTGGACAATTGCTATAACTATTGCTATTGTTGCTTCTATTGAATCTTTATTATGCGTTGAAGCTACAGATAAAATGGATCCGCACAAAGGTAGAACGCCAATGAGTCGTGAATTAGTTGCACAAGGAATAGGTAATGTTATTTCAGGTTTATTAGGTGGACTTCCTATTACACAAGTAATTGTACGATCATCTGCAAATATAGACGCTGGAGCTAAATCTAAAAACTCAGCCATTATTCACGGTATACTTTTATTGATTTTTGTTCTTGCAATTCCAGGACTATTAAATATGATTCCTAGAGCAACATTAGCAGCTGTATTGTTGTTAATTGGATGGAAGTTAGCGAGTCCAAAATCAATTATTGCAATGGTAAAAGCAGGTTGGACTCAGTATGTTCCATTTTTTGTAGTAGTTGTTGTTATGCTTTTAACAGATTTGTTAATTGGTGTTGGAGCAGGAATGGTAATTGCATTTTTAATTATTCTTTATACTAATTTTAAAATGTCTTTCTTTATGGTAGATAAAAGTCATCCAAAAGAACTGCATTTAAAATTATCTCAGCATACTACTTTCTTAAACAAAGCAAGTATAATGAAAGGGTTAGATTCAATAGAAGATGGATCATCTATTGAGATTGATCTTTCTGATACAATTAGTATTGATTATGACGTGTCTGAAGCCATAAGAGATTTTGAAGAAAGTGCAGAAGATAGAGGGATTACAGTCAAAATTATTCATGAAGAGAAATTGATTCAAATATCAATGTCACATTAAAAATAAAGTATTATGAAAACAATAACTAAAGAAATACAAGACAGTATGACGCCTCAAGACGCGTTGACTGTTTTAAAAGAAGGAAATGATAGATTTGTAGCTAATAAAAAGGTAGATAGAAATTTGCCAGCACAAGTTCTTCAAACTAGTACAGGTCAGTTTCCTTTTGGTGTAATTTTAAGTTGTATTGATTCAAGAGTACCCACTGAATTAATTTATGACTTAGGAATAGGAGACGTGTTTAACGTAAAAGTGGCAGGTAACGTTGTAAATGATGATATTTTAGGGTCTATTGAATATGGATGTAAAGTGGCAGGTTCAAAATTAGTAGTGGTTTTAGGACATACTAAATGTGGTGCGGTAACTGCAGCATGTAGTAATACTGAACTTGGAAACATTACAACGCTTTTATCTAAAATTAAACCAGCTGTAGATTCATTCAGAGAAGGAAATGAAATTGTTGAAGGTGATACAATTGAAGAAGTAGCTTTAGAAAATGTAAAAATGTCTAGACAAAACATTTTAGCTAATAGCGCAATATTAAAAGAGATGGAAGCAAATGGTGAAATTGAAATTGTTGGCGCATCTTATGATGTAGCAACAGGAAAAGTGACTTATTTTGAATAGTTGGAATACAACGTCAAGATGTCAAGTTAGATTTTAATCCGCAATAAGGCTTAAAAACAATAAAAAAACACTCAATTACAAAGTAATTGAGTGTTTTTTTGTGTTAAATGGGATTTTACCAACTACTAGAGCTTCCACCACCGCTAGAGCTTCCGCCACCAAATGATGAACCTCCACTAGAGCTTCCACCACCTGAAAAGCTACTTCCACCAGATGAAGATGAGCGCCTTAGCCTTGGAATGGTGTATGAAGAAATATTTTCATGTCCACAATGTTCGCAATAAAACTTTTTTTCACCTCTACCACTACTAGAATAAGTCGCACTTCTTATTGTTTTATCGTATTCTTTAAAATAAGTTTTATGACGACAAGACGGACATTTATTATATTTATTAAACCAGTCTGCGTATTTTAGAATCAAAAGGTCATCATGATTTGCTGTCACCCAAACATCATAATCAATTGACTTTACAGCTTCTTCAGATAGTTGTCCATCTGTTAAATATTCTTCTTCTTCCTGGTTATCTAATTTGTGCATTATTTCTCCGTTTTTTTCAGAGAAGCGATTAGTGTTACGCCATCTTTCCATCAATACTTTATTTATAAAATAAAGTATTGCAAATGGAATAGGCATTAAAATAGGAAACACTAATAAATTACAACCTTTCAATATGTGGTATTTAGTATGTAAGTTCTTTATAAATAAAGTTGAAATCATGAAGATCACATATAGAATAAAAAAGAAACCTACAATTGAAAAGTAGAGTTTGAAAAACGGTGATTTATAAAAGGGTGCACTTGAATTAGAAGTGTAGGATTGGACATGTTCTTCATTAATGGGCATTGGATTACCTAAGAAAATTGATTTAATGTCTTCCAAACCATTTAAAAGTCCCCCACTAAAATTTCCATTTCTAAAATCAGGCTTCATACTTGACTCCCCAATTTTATCTGTCATGACATCAGATAAAACTAGTTCTGTTCCTGAGCCAGTAACAAAGGTTAAGTTTCTGGTGTCGGTCACTAATAGAATTAACAATCCATTATCACTTTCCTTTTTACCAATTCCCCATTTATTAAATAGATCTAACCCAAAGTCATAAGCTACATTACCATTAATACTATTTACAAGTACAACGGCAACTTCATACTTCGTTTCACTTTCAATTTGTTGCAATTTTGTATTTAATTGCTGAGCTTCTAAATTGTTTACAACATAATCAGGATTAGCGACCCAACTGTCATTAACTACTCTAGGGTTTTCAATGTCATCTATAGAGGATATTTGGGTTACGGCAAAGAAGGATATGCCAAAAAAAAGTAATAAAAATAAGTGTTTCATATGTCGTTATTCAAAGTAATCTTTAGTTTTATATTCAGGAAAATCATCACTATTCTTTTTAACTAAACTATTATAGACTTTTACAGCTTTGTTATAATCTTTCCTAGCAAAATTAATTCTGTTTTCAGCACCTTCAATTTCAATTGTTGAGCTAGTCTTTGATTCAAGGTTTTCTTTTCTGTCCACTGCTGCTTGAATATCTCCCCACTTAGCGGCTACATTTTCTTCTGCATCAATTAACTGATTTTTTATAGCGGTATCACTACTAGATGAATTAGAAAAAACACTAAAAAGTAAAAGAATTGCAACAATACCTACACCAATAAAAATGTACTTTTTGATTTTAGCCCCTTCACCAGAGATTCGTTTTTTGTTTTGAACTGTACTTAAAACGTTAATTGCTCTTTTGTCGTTGGGATC
>Ga0209291_1001905_pt1 | contig 17779 bp, 15 predicted proteins | sample GOMGulsemesocosm_FD_184633 | JGI IMG/M metagenome (GOLD analysis project Ga0209291, IMG submission 184633) | Methane-oxidizing microbial communities from mesocosms in the Gulf of Mexico - GOM9B Gulf of Mexico (SPAdes) (version 2) | ecosystem: Environmental > Aquatic > Marine > Cold seeps...
ACCCAGCTAACAGCATTCCTACAACACTTTTCGTAATCGAAAAATCAAGTACTTTAGCAGCGTTAGTTGCATGATGTTTATCATCAAATGCTACAGCAGTTGCCCCAGCATTTAATTCGTAAATTTTACTATGGATTTTTGTTAACGTAACACCATCTTTTTCAACGATAACTTGTCCGTTATCATCATGGTGAAAAGCAGAAGACATAAAAGCCCTTATCCCTTTACTTGTCCATACAATTACAGGTAAAGAAAGACTATAATGAGTCCCTGATTTATTATCCGTATACAAATGAAAATCGTGGGAATCTTTTAAGTGATGTTTAATGTATTCCTTAATCTCTTCTTTAGTATTTACAGGATCTCCAGGAGTTCCTTCCGCAAAAGAAGTCATTGAAAACAACGCTAAAGTTAACGTTAATAAAAATTGAATAGATTTCTGTACCATCATCATACCTTATATGCTATATAAAATTTATGCTCTCTAAATTTCGGTGCAAAGGTACACAATAAATCAAAACTACAAACGCTTTTTTAATTTTGTTTGTCTCCTGTTTTTTACTGAGTGCTTCTAATCAAAAACTAGAACGTTTTTGAGTTTAATAATTTTGCAACACCAACCGCCTCAATAATAATAAATAAGAAAAAAGGAATTATTAATGACAAACGTTGGAACAACTCGAATTTTACTTCAGAAAAAACTGTCGCTTGAAATAGGACTACAAAAAAACCAATTTTTAAAAACACACATGCTAAAAATGCATACCCTGCCTGACTAGGTAACTTTTCTGCAACTAACTCTACACAGGAGTATATTATTATAGATGTAATAGCATTAAACAGGTACACATTAAATAAAGAGTATGATAAAGCCAGTTGCTTACTCCCCAACACATATTGATGTGTAAAAAACGTGGCTACAAAAACAAGGGATATTATTAATAAATAAGAAAGAATTCTTTTAATCATCTTGATTGGTAATTTTTATTACTTGGCTGATTACTGCATACATTGCTCCAAAAACAGCCAACAATGTAACTATTTTAGTATACAATTCATGTTCGTTGGGAAATTTACCATCTAACCACCCTCCTAATAAGCTTCCTAAATAAATAGTCCCTCCCATTTGAAAAGCGATACCAGTAAACCGAACGTATTTATTAAGCGGTTTTTTCTTCAACAGACTTTGCATTTAAAGTTTTGACTGCCGCTCCCATAGTACAGGTAGCATTAAAAGATGCTCCAGGTTCTACAGACAACTTATCAATAAATACCTCTCCTTGCACTACCGCAGTGCCTTTTAACGAAAGTGTTTCCTTAACCATTAACTTCCCATTAAACTCTCCTTCAATATCCGCATTAGCACATGTCAGAGTTCCTTTTATTTTTCCAGTAGTTCCAATAACCACTTTCCCTTGCGTTTTAACATCTCCTTCAATTTCTCCATCTATTCTAAAACCTCCATCTGACACTACTGTCCCAACTATTTTAGTTCCTTGAACAATTCTATTTTGTTGTGTCATTGCTGATGCTGTAGATTTTTTTTTATTCTCTGAAAACATAGTTACTTAGTTGTTTTTATTTTTTTGAAATTCAGCTAGTTTTTTATGCACTTGTATTACCCTATAATTATCTGACGATGGCACTACAAATACGTTTCCTGGTTTGTACTTCTTCTTGTTTTCATCTAAAAAGTTATGAAAACCCAACGCTAGCTCTGGAGTAATAAAACCATGTACAACCACTAATGCTTGCGCTCTATCATAATAATCTTCAGATACTTTTAAATAATCTCTATAAGTGTCTTTTAACGCTTTTTCTATATTTTCTTTAACCGTTTTTAACTCCGGATCCTTTTTATCAAAAATATAAACTAATTTAAAGTTAGCTCCTTTTTTATTATCGACAAACTCAGAGTTTCCCATTCCCGGAATTGACTTTTGCAATAATTTTTGCGCAGCTTTCCCTTCTTCAACATTAGGATAATTTAACGCCACATAATTTACTCCTTTTTTATACGCTTCAAATCCATCAATTTTACCAACAACAATAGCTTTCAACAATTCATACTTAGGTAAAAACTCATCGCCATCAAACTGAACAACATACTTATCAAGTTGCTTTTCAACTAATTCATATTCTTGGTTTTCAAATTGTTTATATAATTTTTCATATACCACTTTTGGGCTTCCTTCAGAAAAAGCAAGTGAAGCATCAGGGTTACGTAAAATTTCTGCATAACGAGAATCGGGGTAATTAGCTATAATATCTTGTTTCACCTTTTCTCTCTTATTACTTTCTAGCTCCTTATATATTTTGTACAGTTGATATTTTGCAGGCAACGCTAAACGTTCATTAGGATTAAACGTTAATAACTTCTCCAAACGCTTACTAGCCAAAGGATACTCTTTAAATTTCTGCTTGTATATTAACCCTAATTGATAGTACGCAAAATTCCTTTTTGTAACAACGCTATCCTTTTGCTTTTCAGTCACTGGTAATTGAGCTATATAATACTCAGTGGTATATATATCTTTTTCTTCAACACCCTCTGCCACATCTATCTTTTCTACCTCTGCATCATCAATTTTAATTGCTATATTTTTATTTTTAATACGCCAATTATCCTCTAAATCACGATTACCCCACAAATTTCTAAACTCTTCCTTACCATACGCAACTGTTGTCGGATTGTAAAAATAAAACGTAGATCCTACGTTTTGTTTCCCTCCAGAATTAGGCAAAAAACCATTGTTTTGAGCAACCAGCGCTTCAATTTCAGCAGCTTTTTTAGCCGCTTCTTTTTCTTTTAACGCTGCTATATGTTTTTCAAAATAGGTTATTCTTTCCTCCTCAGTATAATTCAACACTTTTAAAATACTATCATTCCTTTTTGCCATATCTTCATAGACAATGACATCTTCTAAATTATCTTTTTTCTTTTTAAAGAATCGATACTCCTTAGAATTTAACTTTAACTTCGTCATGGTACTGTCGTAATAAGCACCAGCCGCTTTATAATTTGTAGCATCAAATTGATACTCCGCTAAAGCTCTATAATTTAGTGATTGCAAATAAGTATCGGAAGATGTTTTTTTAATAGATTTATTATAATATACGATAGCTAAAGAATCAGACTTTGTATTTTTATGATAGACTGCTATTAGATTATATATTTTATCTAAATAGGGTCTATATTCTCTGTCTTCTGATATTTTTGTTAAATATTCTGAATACGCTAACTTATCACCTTTTTCAAAATCGAAGCTTCTCGATTTTGCTACTTGAGCGTTTACATAATAAACCCACAAGGTTTTTCTTTTCATCTTAATAATTTCATCAAACGCAATGTTTGCGCTATCCTTATATCCTAGCCTATTATAAATTTGCCCTTTAATATATCCTAACCGCCCTCTTATTTCTTTATTTTTGGTATTTTCTACCGCGATCTTAATTGGCGCTATTGCACTATCCAAATGCTTGTTGTTTAAATATGCTTGAGCCAACATTGCATGTGCATCAGAAACATCTTGCTTACTTAATTCCTCTTGCTCTATAAGTCGCTTTAAATTTTTAATAGCAAGTTCAGTATTTTCTAGACGAATATTAACTTTTTCACGCCATATTTTTGCATGATTTATTTTATCACTCGTTGGATGTTTATATAAAATATAATTAAATGCCTCTAATGCAGGAACAAAACGTTGATCGAAATATCGCGCTTTACCTAGTAGTAAATACGCTTCATCAGTTTGCGGGTTTTTTTCTCTCCCACCAATATTCATCCCATGCTTTTGAATTCCTTTTACAGCTTTTTCTTCTGCGCGTTCGAAATTAGCATTTTTTGAAGCTCCTGGAAGGTATAAATCTTCTTTAACCTCCATACGTTCTACAGGAAGGATTTGCCAATAATCATCTTTAAATGATTCTATCAAAGCATTTTTCCCTGATTCATAAGCCAAATTACCATTATGTAACACATTATATTTTGTTGTTACAGCATGAAAGCCTCTATTTAGAAACTTATCTTTTTTACGTGAACAACTGACAAGAATAAACGCTGTTAAAAATACCGTCAGTATATGAATTGCTTTTTTACCCAAAATCTATAATTAGTTTAATCCCACCAGTGGGTTTAATTTCTCGAAGTTTAACTCGAACATAGTTATACCCCACACCTGATCTGTTTACATCAGTAGAGTTAATTCTATAAATAACTAAAATTTAATTGTTTTAGTATCTATAAGGTTGTAAAAATACGTTTTTGTTTGAAGAAGTAATACTTATTATGTATAAAAAGATAAACAGAACTCATTAACGAAATACATCGCTAATAAAAAGAGCAACCTCCTACCTCAAAGCCTCTCCTGTTATTCCGCAGTGTTAATATTATAATATTCTTGAAATCATATGAAAAACAAAAAGTCTTTCAATATCCTTATGACAACAATTAATCAACACAATACAGCTCAATATTAATCCGATTCAACAGAAGCAACACACTTAACTTCACAACCCCAAGCTTAACTTAAAGTTATTTCTTGCTAATCAATAGGCTTTTGTACAGTTGCTATTGGTAGAAAAGCAAGCATTAGTTTCTCCCTTTATAATTTACTAAAATAAAACTAGTAAACATTACGCTTTATTGTGAGATCTTAAAATTATCATACCGCCTCATATTATATCCCAATAGATTTCTTTATTTTTGACAAAATTTTTTTTAACCAAATGGGTAGATTTCATTCACTTCGTATAAATAACATCAGAAAAGAAACAGCTGACACGGTATCTATTAGTTTAGAGATTCCTACAGATTTAAAAGAAGATTACACTTTTATTCCTGGTCAGTACGTGACATTCAGAACAAACATTAATAAAGAAGAAGTTCGTCGTTCATATTCTATTTGTTCTGCTCCAGATTCTGGAGAATTACGTGTTGCCATCAAACAAATAAAGGATGGTATATTTTCTACCTACGCAAATACTCGCCTAAAAGAAGGGGAATATTTGGACGTTGGTATTCCTGAAGGTAAGTTTACACTACAAACAGATATTCATAGCAGAAAAAACTACGGGGCTTTTGTTGCAGGTAGTGGTATCACCCCAGTTTTATCAATGATAAAAGATGTTCTTGCACATGAACCTAAAAGCTCATTTGTATTAATGTACGGAAACAAAACACCTGAAAACACTATTTTTCACGAGCAATTACACTTACTTGAGAAAAAATATTTCGGGCGCTTATTTGTGTATTACACCTATACTCAGGTAAATGAAAGCAATGCTTTATTTGGCAGAATTGATACCGAAAAAGTAAATTATATTCTTAAAAACAAACATAAAAATATCACTTTTGATAGTTTCTATTTATGCGGACCTGAAACAATGATTAATCTTGTTTCAGAAAAACTACAAGAGTCTAGAATCAAAAAAGAGCAAATTCATTTTGAGCTATTTACCGCATCAATTAAAGAAACTAAACAAGTTCCTGCCTCAGAAGGGTTTAATGGATCTGCACAAGTCACTGTTTTAGTTGATGACGAAGAAAATACTATTACTGTAAAAGAAAATGAAACATTATTAGATGCAGCTTTAAAAAGTGGTATTGATGCTCCATATTCTTGTCAAGGCGGAGTATGTAGTTCCTGTATGTGTATGGTTACTGAAGGAGAGGTACAATTACTTAAAAATTCCATTTTAACCGATTCTGAAATTGAAGAAGGATTAACCTTAGCTTGTCAAGCAATACCAAAAAGTTCAAAAATCAGTATTGATTTTGACGACGTATAAATCAAAAAAAACTTTTTAAAAATCATATCCTATCACCAAATCCTTTAAACATATTTATGTTAAGGAATTTTTAATACACAAACAATTCTTAATTATCATCAAACCTGTTTTCCCCATGATACTCTCATAATTGTTTTTTATCGGTTTTTTTTGTACATTCAACAGATTAAAAAAACCCGATATTATGAAATTAAAATTACTTATCCCGCTATTTTTTATAGCAAACATCGCCATGCGCGCACAAGTTGGAATTGGAATTACTAGTCCAAACGCTGGACTAGACGTCAGTAGTACAACAACAGGTTTGCTAATTCCCAGAGTATCATTAACTAATTTATTAATTGAAGCCCCCGTACTTAACCCACAAGGAGGAGCTATTCCCATAAGCACCCTTATTTATCACGATGGATCAAATGCTATCACAGCAGGTTTTTACTATTGGGATGGTGCACAATGGGTAATGCTTACTACTGGTGAAAGTAACGACTGGACCATTACAGGAAATACTGGAACTAACCCAGCAACAAATTTTATAGGAACCACTGATGCTCAAGACTTTGTAATGAGAACAAATAATACTGAAAAAGCAAGAATAATGTCTGGCGGTAATTTCGGTATAGGCCTTATCAACCCAATAGCAAAAGCACATGTATTTCAAACCAATACCGCTACTCAAGATGGGGTTTTAGTTCAAAATGCAGGAACTGGAAATGCAATATCATTATTTCAAACAAATACAGGCGCTACAAGTCAGGCGCTTTTCATTGATCAAGATGGTACTGATGCATCCTCAAGAGGTATAGACGTTTACATGGACACTGCAAACCCAGCAGTTGGATATTCTTTATTCCATGAAGGAACAGGTCTGGGAAGTTTTCTTAACTTGAGCAATGCAACTAGTCCAGCAATAGGAAGTGCAATTGTTCACGATGGAACAGGTACCGGTGAATTTATTACCTTAAGAAACGCTACTAATACAAGTATTGGTTTAGCGCTGCTCCATGCTGGAACTGGAATAGGAATAGTTTCACAAACCGTTGGCGATGCTATTGTTGGTAATGCTTCAGGAACAACAGCAACTGCAGGAAGTTTTGCTATCACGAATGCTGCTGCAGACACAAATAGTATTGGAATGTTTATAAGCTATAACGGATCAGGAGCTGGTGGTGGAGCTGGCGGTGGTAACGCCTTAGAAGTTCAGCATAATGGAACAAATGGTAATGCTGTAGACATTTTTTTAGGAGACCCTACAGCGGGAGAAGGAAGTACCACTAGTGAATATACTGGTTTATCTGTTTCTCAATACGCAGACGGAACTGGTACCGCAGGAGTTAAAAGCGCAATAAACGCTTCTAGTTATGGGGAAGACCCAACTATTTTTGTAAATAATAATGGTTCTGAGGGAGGACATGGAGTCCTTTCTCAAACACTAGCTGGCGCTGCAGGAATGGACCCTAGAGCTTTTTACGGTTATAGTTATGACGCAACTAACCCTGGTTTAGGGTATGGAGGTTATTTTTATGGTGGTTTAATGGGCGTTTACGGAGCTTCAGCACCAGGGGGAAGTACTTATGGTGTGTTTGCTGCTGGAGATGTTGGAGCTACAGGAGTAAAAACTTTTATCATTGACCACCCATTAGACCCTGCAAATAAAGAATTACGTCATTTTGCTGTAGAGTCTAATGAGGTATTAAATATGTACAGAGGAATAGTTAAACTGGACGAAAGTGGTAAAGCAACAGTTGTCCTTCCTGAATATTTTAGTGCTATTAACAAAGATGCCACCTACCAATTAACTCCAATTGGCACTAGTTCACAACCTTATATTCAAAAAGAAATAACAAACAACTCTTTTGCAATTGGCGGAACTCCAAACACAAAAGTATCTTGGACTATTCATGCTAAAAGAAACGATGCTACCTTAAAATATTACGATTCTATTGGTGGAGATTATGAAAACGAATCTAGAGATAAACCTACTAGGTTTAAAGGTAAATATCACACTCCTCAAGCGTATGGAAAATCAAGCGATATGGCTATTAATAAAATAGATCATTCTATGGTTAAAAGAGCTGAACAAATTGAGTTAAATAAAAAAGCAATGCTTTTGAAGGACAAAGTTAAAAAATTAGATTCTGAAAAAATGATGTTAAAAAAGAATCAAGAAAAACTAGAAAAGAAAATTGAAAGGTAAGTCTGTGACCTCCTAAAATACGGTAATAGCATTAGTAAATTAAAGGTAGTGATTTTGTATCACTGCCTTTTTTATTTTTATTAACCTGAGCTCTATTTATAGTGAAATAAATACCGTCTAATTTGGCTATAAATTTTGATAGCATTACTAATTAAAGTAAACTGTAGCATTGAATATAGTAGTAGTAGAACTAAAAAACTTCTCTTTAATTTTGCAAACTCGGCTTAATTAGTTTTAAGATATGTTTTTATTTCAGCTATTATCTTGTTTGATGAAATTGTATCAAAACAACTTAAATATCCTTCTGGATACTTATTCCCGTATATAGATGTAGGGATTAAAGGGTAATTTTTCAAATTAGGTAATATTTGGTTTTCTTTAGCTTGATTATATGGCACAAATCCAGCATACGGATGTGTTACACCCCATATGGTAACTACAGGCACTCCGTACATTGCTGCCAGATGCCCATTACCCGAATCCATCGATAGCATTACCTTTAAATTAGAAACTAATGCTAACTCTTGTTTAAAGGAAAACTTTCCGGCAACGTTTAACACATTACTATGTTTTACTGCTATTTTTTCAAGGGCTTCTTTTTCTGATTTCCCTCCTCCAAAGAGCAAAATTATATTGTTTACATCAATAGACAATTCTGAAATAACCATTTTCATTTTATCTAAGGGATACATTTTACCACTATGTGCAGCAAAAGGAGCTATACCAATTATATTTTTTTCTGTTTCACCTATATAGGATAAAATCACACTTGGAAGTTGCTCCTTCGACAATGATTTTCCTTCCTGTAGGTTTAAATCAAAACCGAGGTTTCTAAAAACGTCTGCATAGCGTTCATGAGTAGTTTTCAACTGTTTAAAAACTTTATTTTTAACACTTGTCAAGGCTTTCTTACCCGCACGTCCTTTATCAATTTGTTTGAAGGGAATTCCTTTTAAACGCAACAATTGAATTAATATATTTGATCGCAATACATCGTGTAAATCGGCTACTGCATCAATATTTAATTTTAAAAGTTCTTTTGACAATTTCCAAATTCCAATAAACCCTTTATGTTTCTTATCCAAATCAGGGACAAAAACGGTAACATTAGAAATATTAGAAAAAAAAGGAGCAAAAAATGCTCGCGTAAGGATGGTAATTTTAACCTCTGGGTGAGTGGTCACAAAAGTATTTATAACTGGAACAGACATAGCAACGTCTCCCATTGCTGAGAGACGTATGACTAAGATATGTTTTGGTGTTTTAGACATTTAAAGCAAGCTGCTAAAAAATACTTCAACGAGCTTAGTAATTTATCAAAAAATTATTTTTGTGAACGCAATACCGGGTTTAACTCATCGTCATTATACATTTTCATTTGCTTGTACACCTTCATGTACTTGTCTCCTTTTTTAATATCATTTAATAAGGTATCAATTGCAGTAGACAAATCTGTACGTTGTTCCAACAACACATCAAGCTTTACTTGACAAGCAGCTCTATGATCAGCTGTTGCTTCAACACGAGTAGCTTCCTCATTCATATGATATACCTTCAAGGCTAAAATTGACAATCTATCAACTCCCCATGCTGGACTTTCAGTGTTTATTGTAGCGTCACTTTTTGCAACAACTGATTTGTATTGCTCTAAAAAATAACTATCAATATACTCCACCATATCAGTTCTGTCCTGATTAGAAGCATCTATTTTACGCTTTAAAACTAAGGCTTGAACTGGGTCGATATTAGGGTCACGAATAATGTCCTCATAATGCCATTGCACCGTATCTATCCAACATTTTCTGTACAGCAAATGCCCAAGTAAATCATCCTCTTTATTATATTTATTTTCAAAAGATTGGTACGGATCATCAATGATATGATACGTATCTATAACTTCTTGAAATATTTTATTTGCTTTTTCTGTAAACATAGTTCGTAATTTATGCGCCCAAAGATACAATTTTATGCGGAGATAAAACAGAGTAAAAGCGACACAAATATCATACAATAAAGCATTCCGTTTTGTACCCAAGACTTTGTTATATTTTCAAAGAAACTTGTAAACAATGTTGCCAGGGGGAAATAAATAAAAATAAGCATTGCTATATTTTTATTTGGTGAAATTAAAATCAGCGCTACCCCTACAATCAAGGCTATCACTAATATAAAATAAGATAATTTGTTTTTTTGAAGTTTCAGCTTAATACTTGAAGGCAAAAATAACAAAGACACCAACAATATCAATGAAAATAACCAAACTACCACATTTCCATAATTGACATTTAACGATGTAAAATCAGTTGTCACTATTGCTTCATTAAATTGGAAAAATTGATTATTTACTACTAATTCATAGGCATTCACAATCATAAATACTACAAATATACTCGTAAATGGCACTAACCAGTTTTTATAATAATTGGACACGTGAACAATGATTCCTATGTATAATACTACTAAAAATAAAATAGCCCAAAAATGAAATAACGACGCAACACAAATCCACAAAGCTGCATCAAATATTTTTTTTGTAGTAGCTAACTGTGATTTCAAACTAATTATTTTTCGTAAGGCCAATAACACAAATACATTAGCTAATACCAATCTGAAATCTTCCACATATCCCCAAAAGAGAAAGAAAAACAATGTGAAAAATAAAACAACAAAACTATTCTGACTTGAAAGGGCGTTTTTTTTTACTATAAAATCAACAATAAAAACATTTAAAAAGGCTAAAAGAATTACTGCTATTTTTGCAAAAATAACATTCATCTTCAAAGCCTCAAGATGTTGTATCTCCACTATTAAAAACCCAAATAACAGTACTAATGCGGCAAGCACTAAATTAATTGGTTTAGATTTATTAAAAATTTTTATAATCATGATTTTATTATTATTTCCATGGATAAAATCCAATAATATCTATTATTAGCGTTCAAAAAAATTAAATCTTAAGCTTTTTTAAAATGACATTTTATTCCTTCTTTCTTGATACAAAACCCTTCAATTACGCTCAGGATAAACAAAATCAAAAAATTAAAGTTAGGGAATTACCCTGCTCCATTCGTTTTTAAAACGAAATACTTAAGCTACGTTTAGCAATTTCACTTTTTTACTTATTATTTTTTAACACATCTTAATTCTAAAATAATATTAAAACTACCCCCTCTTCATTTTATTATATTCACGCCACCTCCCTCCTTGTAGCGCCTTAATTAATTTCTGTAGAAAATAAAGCTAATCCTTTTTTCAGAAAAAAAATACCGTATATTTGTCGGTATAAAAATAAATAAAAATCGTTACAATGAGAGATTTAGTATACGCAATACAAGATTTTTTTATGGCTCTTCTAGCCCCAATGGTTGAATTAGCTGAGTTAGAGTTGACAAACTGGTGGTCTGCAAATACTATGAATTGGTTATTTATCATTATTGGTTTTGTAGCAATGTTATACTGGTTAAAGCAATTAAAAATATTTAATGACGAAGGAACAGAAAAAAGAGAGGTAGTATCTCACTCCTTTTTTGAGTAAGTTTTTTTTTACTATAAAATTTAAAATCCTTTTGATTATATAATCAAAGGGATTTTTTTTACACACAAACTTATAAATAATGCCATCAGTTTTAAGAAACTTAACGTACTTCAAATTTCTTTGATTTACTCCCAGAATTTCCTTACTTCTATTCCTTAATTAAAAAGAGAACTAATATATCCTAAAAAACTCCTTCGCAACAATGTAGCTCTCATGCTAATCCTTGGTATTTTAGTTTTCCAGTACGTTATTTCTTGAAATTAATACTTCAGGAACTATATTAATCATAAAGTGTATATTAAGTGTAATTAGCCTTACGCCTATCGAAAGGGGCATTCAGAAACTTGATAACATGAACTAGTAATACAGATGGCAACTTAACAATTCCCGACAGATTAGCATATAAAACTCTAAACCAGCATATTAAAAAAACATTCCATTTTAATGCTATTATAATCAGTTATTTTTATTAAGATTAATTAAAAATAGATATCTTTGTTTATTATAAAATAATGCTATCCTATAGCCTAGGTTTAGTACTAAAAATGTACCTTTAGTGTAAAAATATTAATTTATTAATAATAAACCACCTTAAAATACTCTAATACAACAAATTAAAACCAAAATAGTTAAAAATGTATATATATATAGTGCGAAACAAAAAACTATGGCAAAAAAACAGCTTATTAAATATGTACAAATTATGTACTGAAAGCTGCAGTTTAACTATTAATTAAGCAGTATACCGTGCTATTAACATTTGTATATCTAACTTAATTTATTTTTTTCTAAATTTATAATCCCTCAAATAAACCCCTAAAAAACACTAACATGAAAAAACTATTATTATTATTATTATTATCAATTACCTCACATGCTCAAGAATTCTTTACTGTACAGAACGGCGACCTTTATGGAGTAATAAACGATAAAGGAATTGAAATCATAACACCAAAATATCATTATTCTCTAGGAAACTTTGACGAAATAAAGTCCGGATGGGCGAAAGTTGGTTTTGAAGGCTTGTTTGGCTTTGTCGACAAACAAGGAAAAGAAATTGTTGAAGTAAAATATCAATCTATTGGAAACTATGGTGAATATTATGCTGATTGGGCATTAATTAAATACAATAGTAAATACGGCTTTATAGATAAGAGAGGAAAAGAAGTAGTAACGCCTATTTATGAAAAAATAGATAAATTTGCTGAAATACACGATGATTGGGCTCTAGTTCAAGAGAATTCTTTTTATGGATTTATAGATAAAACTGGTAATAAAGTTTTAGAAACTAAGTTTGAAAAAATTGACGCCTTTGATAACTATAAAAAAGGATGGGCTTTAATTTTAGAAGATGCCAAATTTGGTTTTATTGATCGTTCTGGAAATTTAATAGTTCAACCGAAATATTCTCAAATTGGACAATTTGATGAAATTAAAAAAGGATGGGCTTTAATTACTGTTAACGGTGATAAATATGGATTTATAGATCGTTCTGGTAAAGAAATTGTTGCTCCTAACTATAGTAGTATTGAACCTTTCATGAAAAAGAAAAGCAGTGTTGCTAAAAACTAATAGACATTAAATAACCGTTATAGGTTTGTATACAACTCCGAAGATTAAAACCCTTCGGAGTTTTTTTTGTGTATTCATTCATAGGGTATACCAATTAAAAGCCGTTCGGTTGTTTTTTATTAAAAATCTCGGAACCTGAGTTCGATTTATTTTATTTCCAAAGGAGCCTTAGAAATAGCTTAAAGACAATAAATGATATAAAGGCGCGCTTCACTGAAGACGCACTCGTTTAACTCTTTATTCAATCATATGCTGTTCGAAGGGGCTTCGACAAGCTCAGCCTGACAATAAAATATTAATAATGGTTTTAGCATAATGTAAAAACATCACATTGAGCCTGTCGAAATGCAAATCATTCTCAATACTTTATTGGGCTTCAACAAGCTCAGCCTGACAATAAAATATTAACAATGCTTTTAGCATAATATAAAAATGTCACATTGAGCCTGTTGAAATGCAAATCATTCTCAATACTTTGTTGAGCTTCGACAAGCTCAGCCTGACAGCAAAATATTAATAATGGTTTTAGCATAATGTAAAAACATCACATTGAGCCTGTTGAAATGCAAATCATTCTCAATACTTTGTTGGGCTTCGACAAGCTCAGCCTGACAATAAAATATTAACAATGCTTTTAGCATAATATAAAAATGTCACATTGAGCCTGTTGAAATGCAAATCATTCTCAATACTTTATTGGGCTTCGACAAGCTCATCCTGACAGCAAAATATTAATAATGCCATCCGAGACGATAAAAAAATTATAAGCCCTCAGCTAATCTGACCCATGATTTTTATGTGTCGTTATAATATACGGCTCAAGTTTTTTTGTTTGCTCTAAACGCTTCATTTCATTTTCATAATTACTCCATTGTTTTATGAGCTTTGGACTAAATTTTCCCTTTATTTTCCCTTTTAAGGAGAATAAATTCGATAAAAACTCTGAAAATGTCTTCGGAAATTTATTTCCAATTTCACTTAAAGTATCAATATTATGTACTTTATCTACCGTAAAACTATATCGTTCTAGAAGAGATATCCAATTTTCAATACTTTTATATTTTCCGTTAGCCAATATAATTCCAAACTTTTCTTTAGTAAAGTCATTAATAAAATCAACATCTTGCTGTTTTGTTTCTGACATCCAAACCAATTCATTAATACAAAGTATTCCGTTTGGTTTTAAAACTCTATTTAATTCTGCAATCATTTTATGTAATTGTTCGTCTTCTTGGATTGCTAATACAGATTCGACATAAATTTTATCAAAAAAATTAGATTCAAAAGGAATACTTTTGTCTTCAAGTAATGTTTTTAAAGTAATCTGTTTTTCTAATCCACAAAAGCGTAGTCTTAAACGAGCCTTTTCTAACATTAATGAACTATTCTCAGCTCCATAAAAATGTATTGAAGTATTTTTAGAAAATGTTTTTACTAGAGAAGCACCTGTCCCAAAACCTAATTCTAAAACGGTATCTCCATTTTTTAGTGCCAGTTCTTCTAATAAAAAATCAGAAGCTATTTTTCCTTTTGGATGCAGGAAACCTTCATTTATCTGATTGAAATACTGTAAAATATTATGCTCCATAAACAGTTATAAAAAAATATCTTTCTAAGATATTAACTATTTTTTAGTTTTTAACGTTTTTATTTAATCATATGCTGTTCGAGGGGGCTTCGACAAGCTCAGCCTGACAATAAAATATTAATAATGGTTTTAGCGTAATGTAACTTTTTACGGTTGTACATTAAAAAAGGTACACCTCAAGGAGAGCGCGCCAATTTAACTCTTTATTTGATCATATGTCGTCCGAGGGGAATTTCTCCAAGAACATACTTTACCCTGGTCTTGATTCAAGGGTTGCTGTTAATTTAGAACAAGAGTTCCTCTTTGATATTTAGTAAGAAGCTCAATATTTACTCCGCTTTTATATTTTCTTTTTACATCAGAGTGAATTAATTTTAAATCTAACTCTTTTCTTTTTCTATAATTTTCGCCTTCAAATTTTATAACATTTAAATCATGTCTTTCTGATAATTCTAAATAGTATAAATAGGAGAGTCGATTTGTATAAGCAATAGAATTTCCTGCCCAGGAATCCCAATATTTATCTGAATATCTTAAGAAATTAAACTCTGAAATAGATTTGTCTTGAAAAATTCCAGGGTTAGCAAAATGGTCAATAAAATTAATCGTATGCACTATAAATCCCCCTGAGGCTAACCATCTTTTTGTTTTATAAAACAAAGTGTCTAATATTGAAGGAGAAACATGTTCTAAAACAACTTGAGATGTTATGTAATTAAAAGACATACATTCTTTTTCAATATCTTCAAATGTATATGGAGCGATGTAAATAATATTTAGATTATTAAAGAGACTTTTAAAAGAGGTCGCTTTTTTTATGGATTCAATTTTTACTTCAATATCTTGCTTAGAATAAGCGCTTTTTAAAAGAAGTTTTTTTAGAAAATCAGATGAATCTAGATAATGAACTTGTTTTCTAAAACTTGAAAACTTCAAATCATTAGTAATATCAACAGTAACTACTTTTTTGAACCCTAACAAAGCTAAAACAATAGCAGAAAGTATCGAGTAACCAGTACCTATTTCTAGAGCTGTAGCTTCTTTATCGATAATTATACTACAATCATTAATTTTTCTTAAACATTCATGTGTTTGATATTGAAAAACATTTACATGATACTTTTTATTTAATAAGGCAGAGGTATGATTTAATTGATCTCCAATTTTATTAATTGACAATACCTTTTGTATTATGGCTTTTACTTTCCAATTCATAGAATTGTTTAATTAAGAAGTTTGTTTTTAATAACTTCGGTGCTACTAAAAAATAAATTTAATGAAAAATAAATATCTTTTGCTAGGTATAGTTATCTATTTACAATGTTTAAATTTAACAGCACAAGTAAGCTCCCCAAGTGGAACAATAAGCTCAACTACAAACCCTTCCACAGGTAATGTTGGTATAGGCACAACTACTCCGAACGCTAAACTAGAAGTTGTAGGAAACTTAAAAGCAACTAAAGCCATTTTTTCAGGAAAAGAACTTACTGGTGAAGTTTTTACTGATTGGGACGACGCCATCGAAAAAAGCATTGTTTTTTCTGCTGGAAAAACAGTTCCTGGTTCTTTATATAAACGCCTTTTTACAATGCATGATATATCCATGTCTAGTCCTTATAGTATTAATAGCACTATATTTAACATGCGAGACAGAGCAGGTAAAGAAAGATTTAATGTTTTGCTTTATGAAGGTTATGGTTCGATTCTAGAATTAAAAGATCATAACCAAAGTGAGGTGTTTAAAATAAGTGGTACTAGTGAAAGTGCTTATGTACAAATTCCAAAATCAAATACTAAGTTTATTATTGGTGGTTACTCAAATGATCCGATTATTACTACTCATAATTTTGTCGTAAAAGGAAGTTCTTTAATACAAGGAAATATTATAACTGATTCCAATATTGGTATTGGAACAAAAAATCCTGATGAAAGGTTAACAGTAAAAGGGAAAATTCATGCTGAAGAAGTAAAAGTGGATTTAAACATACCTCCAGACTTTGTTTTTCAAAAATACTACACAGGGACTTCTTTATTAAAAGAAACTTATAGAATGCCAACTTTACAAGAGGTAGAGAGTTTCACAAAGAAAAACCATCATTTACCTGAAACTCCTTCTGCGAAGGATATAAAAGAAAATGGCTTTAATTTAAAACAAATGACTGCTTTATTACTTCAAAAAGTTGAAGAATTAACACTTTATACTATTGAACAAGAGAAACGAATTAAAAAACAAGGCAAACGTATTGAAGATTTAGAAAATAAATTATACATACAGAAATATTAACTCCAGTTGGCATTATATTATTCTTAACTAATTGAGGAGAGTAAAGAGCACTTCTTTACACTACTAGATGCTATATTAATACCAATTAAAATCCAAAATACACAATTAAATAGTTTCTTTTAAATCTATTTATCGCTTAAAAATATAACCATAGCTATGCTTATATTTTTAAACTCAACTAAATTTAAAATAATTCAATTTACGTATGAGCACCTTGAAATTTAATTGGTATAAGAAATGTGAAGGCTACACAACTTACTGAATGCTTTTAGCGTAATATAAAAATGTCACATTGAGCCTGTTGAAATGCAAATCATTCTCAATACTTTTTTGGGCTTCGACAAGCTCAACCTGACAATAAAATATTAACAATGCTTTTAGCGTAATGTAACTTTTTACGGTTGTACATTAAAAAAGGTACACTTTAAAAAAGTGCACCAGTTTAACATTTTTAGTTAATCATATCCCGAACGAGGGGGCACTTTGCAAAAGTGCGCCAGAATACGTGCTAAATGTCGCCCGAGGGGGGATTATAATTTTCATTAAAATCTTGTCTTCCAACAATAGCCATTATTTCCACAATATTTTCATTCATCTTGAAGAAAATACTGTCTGCACCACAAACACAACGTCTATAATCTTTTTTTATATAATCTACTGACTCAAATGAAAACGGTCGATTTGAGATAATCTCGAAATACTCAAAAAATGACTCAAAATATTTATCTGCTTGCGTCATTCCAAACTTTTTAACTCCGTATTGATGAATCCGGATCAAGTCATTTTTTGCTTCTTTGCTTAATTTATATTTAGCCA
>Ga0209291_1001906_pt1 | contig 17771 bp, 13 predicted proteins | sample GOMGulsemesocosm_FD_184633 | JGI IMG/M metagenome (GOLD analysis project Ga0209291, IMG submission 184633) | Methane-oxidizing microbial communities from mesocosms in the Gulf of Mexico - GOM9B Gulf of Mexico (SPAdes) (version 2) | ecosystem: Environmental > Aquatic > Marine > Cold seeps...
ATGGAGGCGGGTCCCGGAGTCGAACCGAGGTAAACGGATTTGCAATCCGGTGCATGGCCACTCTGCCAACCCGCCGATATCATATAAACATTTAATCTCTAAAGAGAATGGAGCGACTTACGAGGTTCGAACTCGTGACCTCGACCTTGGCAAGGTCGCGCTCTACCAGCTGAGCTAAAGTCGCACTTAATGTTTACTTTACCAAATGACTCTGCGTTACTACGTTTTGTGTAGTGCCGTGTTGTCATCCGATGCAGCGCATTCTAATGATTTATGCTGGCGAGTCAACCATGTTTTTATCTTTTTATTTCACTTGGACAAATATCCAACGAAAAGTGCAATAAAAATTCAAAGTGACTCATTATTAAACGCTTATTTCTCAGCTTCGTTAATCGCTTGAGTCGCTGCCCACAAATAACTGATCATTGAAGAGATGGTTAATGCGGTTGCAATGTACATTAAGCCGTAGCCAATTTGGATTACGGTTTCGTTATAGCGTGATAATAGTGCAATGATTGATAACATTTGTGCTGCGGTCTTAACTTTTCCCCAAATAGAAACAGCAACAACACCACGTTTACCTAATTCAGCCATCCATTCTCTTAATGCACTGATGATAATTTCGCGGGAAATCATGATAATCGCAGGAATAGTCACCCACACATTTTGATAATCCTGACTAAGCATGACTAATGCACCGGAAACCATGACTTTGTCAGCGACAGGATCAAGAAAAGCACCAAATTTTGTACTTTGATTTAAAACGCGCGCTAAATATCCATCTAAGATATCAGTACCGGCGGCAAACCAAAAAATAAATGCAGAGATTAAATACCGATGTTCTAAATCCATATAGAAAGAGGCAATAAAGACAGGGATTAGACCAACACGTAATAGCGTGAGGAGATTTGGAATATTTAACGGCATCGAAGATAACTAACTAGTTTAAAGTGTCCTTATGTTGCCTTAATAACTAGCGTAATACAAACCTCATGGTGCAATGATTTATATTTGCTCACTTAGTAACCAGACAACTAAAATATACCAACTATATTAATAATATTCCCTTGTTGAGCTAAGGATAAATAGGTTTGTAGGAGGTGCTAAACAGAGTAATCACTAGCTAGTAGGTTTAAAACAACTCCATAGTTGTTTATTTTAACTGACATAAGTACTCGGCTACTTAATCCAATTAGTATTATCCCTTTAAGGTATCAAATATTATTTGTGCAAGTTCGCTGCTTATTCCTGGCACTTTTGCAATTTCTGCGCTGCTCGCATTTTTCAGTGGAACTAAGCCCCCCATATTTTTAATCAAGGCTTGTCGACGTTTTGGACCAATACCAGGGATGCTTTCCAGGGTGGACGTCTTTTTGACCTTACCGCGGCGAGCACGATGTCCAGTGATGGCGAATCGATGAGATTCATCACGAATATGTTGAATTAAATGCAGGGCTGGATTGTCATTTTCTAAGTCAATAATCTCTCGCGTGAACCCTACAAAAAGTGTTTCTAATCCTGCCTTACGACCTTCGCCTTTGGCTACACCAATTAATAGTGGCATTTTGGGCAGGGTATCTTGATATTTTGCCATGACCGCTTCGGCTTCACTTAATTGCCCTCTCCCACCATCAATAAACAAAATATCAGGAATAAGCGCTGGGTCATTTGCCTTAGCAAACCGGCGTGATAATGCCTGATTCATTGCCGCGTAATCATCGCCAGGGGTAATGCCTTCGATGTTAAACTTGCGGTATTGTGATTTTGCAGGGCCTTCACGGTCAAACACAACACATGAAGCAACGGTTTGTTGGCCTGAAGTATGCGATATATCGAAACACTCCATACGCGCAACCTTCTCATCACAATCGATAGCTTTCTCTAAGGCGGTGATACGCTGAAGCTGAGTCCCCTTTTGCGCTAATTTACTTTCTAGGCCTATGCGTGCGTTACGCTGCGCCATATCAACTAATTTTGCCCGTTCACCACGCGTATTAGTGAACAGACTGACCTTATAACCAGCTTCATTACTTAATGCTTCGCCAATTATCACATCATCTAGCTGACTTTCACTATAGAGTACCTGACGTGGTATTTGACGCCCTGCACTGGCATTAAGATAGAATTGCAAAATGAATGCACTATAAAGTTCGTCACTATCGGTGTCTTTTGGGATCCTAGGAAAGTAACTGCGAGAGCCCAACACTTTACCATGTCGAATAAATAACACGTGAAAACACGCAATACCATGCTCATAGTTAAACCCAATGACATCAACGTCACTCTGGTCACTGTTAATCCACTGTTGTTCTTGAACTTTACGCAGTGCACTTATCTGATCTCGATAACGTGCTGCAGATTCAAACTGCAAGGTTGCACTCGCCTTTTCCATCTTATCGATGACTTGGTCAAGCACATGTTGACTGTCACCTGATAAAAATAAACCGGCGAGTTTTACCTCATTGGCATATTCGTCTTCACTTACCAACCCCTTAATACAAGGCGCAAGGCAGCGTTTCAACTGATATTGCAAACACGGACGCGAGCGGTTTCGATAATAGGCATCATCACATTGCCTAATCGGAAAGATTTTCTGCATTAAATGCAAACTCTCCCTCACTGCTCCACTGTTAGGGTATGGACCAAAATATTTACCTTTAGCTTTTTTGGCACCACGGTGACTGGTTATGCGAGGGTGTTGATGCTCAGAAATAAAAATAAAAGGATAGGACTTGTCGTCTCGCAGCAACACATTATATTTAGGCATGTGGTGCTTAATTAAATCATTTTCTAAGATCAGTGCTTCTGTTTCACTTGCCGTAACTATGATTTTTACGTCAACGATTTTACTGACTAAGACACGGGTTTTACCGTTGGTAATATTGGTGCGGAAATAGCTGGCTAATCTTTTTTTAAGGTTTTTAGCTTTACCAACATAAATAACGACATCATCGCTATTGTACATTTGGTAAACGCCAGCCTCAGTGGTGACGTTTTTTAGAAAGGATTGACTATCAAACAACAAAATATCTCGTATGGCAGAGGTTACAGTTTTTCAGTATCTAAAATACCATGACGAATGGCTAAATGAGTCAATTCAACATCGCCGCTGACTTCAAGTTTAGCAAACAAACGGTAGCGATAAGAGTTAACGGTTTTAGGGCTCAAACTTAGTTGCTCTGAAATATCATTGACTTTTTGTCCAGTGGTGATCATCATCATGATCTGTAATTCACGTTCTGACAGCGCCTGAAATGGGTTGTCTTGCGGTGGTTTAAACTGGCTCAAAGCCATTTGCTGCGCGATTTCAGGTGATAAATAACGCTGCCCAGCTTTTACTTGTCTGATTGCGTTAATCATCTCTAGAGGCGCCGCGCCTTTCGTTAAATAACCTGCTGCACCGGCTTGCATAACTTTGGTCGGATAAGGTTCTTCACCGTGAATACTGATCACGATTATTTTAACATCAGGGTTTAAACGTAAAATCCTTCTAGTTGCTTCAATACCGCCAATACCTGGCATGTTCATATCCATGAGTACTATATCGGTATCGTTACTACGACACCATTGTACTGCTGTTTCGCCGGAATCCGCTTCACCCACAACTTTAATGCCACGGACATCTTCAAGCAATCGTCTGATGCCTGTACGAACTAGTTCATGATCATCAACTAAAAAAACATTAATCATTTAATTACCCTTACACTTTTATCGCCAAAGCTAAATCTGACTATTTGTGACGATAACATGTCACCAATAACAAGAAGTTAGGTTGCGTTTATACTAACGGTGCCTACAGTAATCTATTTTACATTGGATTGAAACTGATACTTGTTCGCTACAATAGAAATTTAACGAACAATAAAAAGGATCATTGAATACTCAAAAAACCTTTATAAGCCAATGAAAAATATATTATTACTAACCAAATATTTTCGTTAACAAATTAATAACGTCTTCGATTTTCTTGCCAGCTTCTACTTGCGAAATTATAGAGCTACGTTGATCTTTGATAAAATCAGGTGTTTCGCCAAAGCTTAATACGCGATCAACCAATTCTGTTGCCGACTCTTTACTACGGCGAACATTTGTTGCTCGTCCTGCTTTCTTTGCCGGTTTATTTAATAATTGTAAATAATTTGACTTGAGTGCCTGTTGATCATCAGCCCAAAATAACATGTCTAATAAGACAACACGATTACGCCATAATACTAACGCTTGTTCATCGCTTGGCTCTTCACTATTAAACCACTTCATGGTTCTAATATTGCTAATGACATCATTCCAGTAGTTAGCAAAACCATTCATTTTAAGTTTAGGAATGGCAATACCTTGACATAACTCATCAACCTTGGCCGATGTAATCGCTAGGAATTGATCAGGTCGGCGCATCGCTAACAAACGTGTTGCTACTGGCAATGTTGCTTTTTCGTCGGCACTTGTCATTATTTCAACAAATTTTTCAACAAACGCATCATAATCTTGCTTAGTTACTTCGCCGCTACTTGGGATTAAATTGATAGCACCGTCAAATGCCGCTGGATTAACACTGAGTATTTGATGGAAACCCTTAGCCGTTTTGGTATTTCCAAACCACTGCACATCAAAGTCATACACCATAGGATCATGACTTGAGCCATGTTTACCGACAAAGGCCATTCGGTCTTCTAAAATTAAATCAGCAAGTCCCGTAATATTTAAATTTGCAATGTAATTAAGTAATCTAAGACGCTCAGCCATGGCCTGATTGTCTGCTTGATTAACTAACATCTCTTGGTAAAGTTCCCACGGGGATACTTTGGCCATCTTAAAGCGACTAATACTAACACCAGATGATAAAAGCTGAGTGAGCTTTTTAAGGGGCTTAAACTGAGGTTCGTCCATTAAATCGCGGTTTATTTTATTCAAACAAACATCAAGTAATTGCAGGCACCAACCATTAAACTCTTCGGGATGGTCAGTTACTTTTACCGCCATTAGATTTAAACTCAACGGAGCGACTTCCAACAATATTTTTTGATAAATTGCTGTTTCACTAGCTGATAATGACATTTTTGATGGTGAGGTTAGTAAATTTTTCACAAGTATGAGGCTTCCACAATGCAACGGTAAAATTAGGGCGTGAATGATACGACTTTAATATAAAGACACAACAATCAATGTCATTAATTAAGGTTTAAATAATCTATTAGTTCATTTTTTGTCTAGATTGTTCATCTAACAAACAGAAACAACAGATCAATCGCAAAACGCACGTTGAATAAACGCATGACGTGAAGACATAAAATCCGCCTCACTCGTATTTATAAAATTGACAGCCAACTGAGATTGTAATGCTAAACACTGATGCTCATTTGCAATTTCGTATTCATTCATCACTATAAGCATAGCTTCAATCGTGTGGTCAGACTCACCAACACCGATTTCAAACTCATCTGGCTCAAAATTATCAAGCATCCAGTGTTGCAGCTGCTCGGTATTTATTTGATTATCCCCCCATTGATTTAAAACATCAACGAGTTGTTGTTTAGAAATTTTAGTGCTCATTATAATCACTCAAAGTTTGCCAGTCTCGTGGCGCGTGATCTCCGCACTTAACACAAGATAGTTGATGGCCTAACATATCATTTCGGCCATCTATAGTTGTCACCCATAGGCGCACTGTCCATGGAGGATTGTGCCGAACATGCTGGTTGTGACCACAATTAAGTTTAGCAACCCAATGTTGTTCATCATCTTTGTGATAACCAACAATAGGTTGTTTCTTCGGTTTATTCGTCAAGTGTATCTTCAACAACCGGTTCTTCATCGATTCCACCAAGGTCAACACCGATAGAGTCAACACGTTGCAGGCCGCGTGGCAATTTATTACCACGACGTCCACGCTCTCCAATGTAATGGGCTAAATCACTCGCTTTAAGCGTTAATTTTCGTTTACCAGCGAATAAGGTCACATCACTATCACTATTAATAACCGTAATTTGTTTAACAAACTCTTCACGTGACGCTACGCGCGAACTTGGAATGTTAATAATTTTATTTCCTTTGCCTTTACTCAGTTTAGGTAAACTATTGAGCGGAAATATAAGCATGCGGCCTTCATTTGAAATTGATAAACACAACTGGTTTTCATAGTCGTGTACTCGCACAGGCACCATGACTTCACTGCCTTTGGGACGTGACAGCAGCGCTTTACCTTTTTTGTTACTCGACACCATATCGCCAAACGAACCAATAAAACCATAACCGCCATCAGTCGCCATTAGGAATAACTGCTCGTCACCGCCCATCAATGTATGCGCAATTGTATCGCCGGTTGTAATGGTAAATCGGCCGGTTAATGGTTCACCTTGGCTACGTGCAGACGGTAAAGTATGTGCATCCGTACTATAAGCACGCCCTGAGCTATCAATAAATACAACGGGCTGGTTACTGCGCCCTTTCGCGTCACACAAATAACCATCGCCGGATTTATAACTCAAGTTTTGCGGCTCGATGTCATGCCCTTTTGCACAGCGAGCCCAACCTTTTTCAGAAACCACAATAGTTACAGCTTCACTTGGAACCAAGTCTTTCTCTGATAATGCTTTTGCTTCACTGCGCTGCATAATTGGCGTACGGCGATCATCACCATAGGTTTGTGCATCATTGACTAATTCTTTTTTCACTAACGTTTTCATGCGGCGCTCGCTCGATAACGTTAATTCAATGCCATCACGCTCTTTAGCTAAAGCATCTTGCTCGGCGCGAATTTTAATTTCTTCAAGTTTCGCCAGTTGACGAAGCTTAATTTCTAGAATGGCTTCAGCTTGAGTTTGTGACAAACTAAAGCGGCGTATTAACTCAGCTTTAGGATCATCAAACGTGCGGATTATTTCGATAACTTCATCAATATTTAAAAACGCAATCAGCATGCCATCTAGAATGTGCAAGCGCGCTAATATTTTATCGAGGCGATGTTGCAAGCGGCGACGAACGGTCTCTAGGCGGTAAGTTATCCATTCAACGAGTATTTCTCTAAGCCCCATCACGCGAGGTCGATTATCAAGCCCTAGTATATTAAGGTTTACGCGGTAATTTTTTTCGAGATCTGTAGTCGCAAAAAGATGGTTCATCAATCCTTCAACATCGACACGGTTAGAACGTGGCACAATGACTAAACGCGTTGGACATTCATGATCTGACTCATCACGTAAATCAGACACCATAGGTAATTTCTTGGCCTGCATTTGCGCAGCAATTTGTTCTAATATTTTCCCGCCAGACACTTGATGCGGTAACGCAGAAATAACAATATCACCATCTTCAACGTCATACACTGCACGCATCTTAATAGAGCCTTTACCCGTGCTATACATCTTTTCGATGTCACTTTTAGGGGTAATTATTTCGGCATTAGTCGGATAATCAGGTCCAGCGACATGCTCTAATATTTCGCTTAAGTCAGCTTTAGGCTTATCCAGCAACGTAATAGCGGCGTTTGCAACCTCGCGCACGTTATGCGGCGGAATATCGGTTGCCATACCAACGGCAATGCCGGTAATACCATTGAGTAATATGTGCGGTAAGCGTGCAGGCAGAACCATTGGTTCTTTCATGGTGCCATCGAAGTTAGGTTGCCAATCTGACGTGCCTTGGCCTAATTCGCCCAATAGCACTTCACTGAATTTTGACAATTTGGCTTCTGTATAACGCATAGCCGCAAATGATTTAGGATCATCAGGCGCGCCCCAGTTTCCTTGTCCATCAACCAGTGGGTAACGATAAGAAAATGGCTGCGCCATTAACACCATAGCTTCATAACAGGCGCTATCACCATGGGGATGGAATTTACCTAATACATCACCAACGGTACGGGCTGATTTCTTGTATTTTGCCGACGCATGTAAGCCTAATTCGCTCATGGCATAAATAATACGTCGCTGAACCGGCTTTAAACCATCACCAATATGCGGCAATGCCCTGTCCATAATAACGTACATTGAATAGTTTAAATAAGCGTCTTCAGTAAAACTGTGCATTGATTGTTGTTCAACGCCGTCAAGACTCATCATGGGTTTATCTGTCATTTGATTGCTACCTATTAATCTTGTTCGTCGACGTTTAGCGATGTTTGCGCCAAATTACCCTTGGTTTCTAACCAATGGCGTCTGTCTGGTGAGCGTTTTTTGGCGAGAAGCATGTCCATGGCTTCGCAGGTTTCTTCAACATTATCTAATGTTAGTTGAACCAAACGGCGCGTGTTTGGATCCATGGTCGTCTCACGAAGTTGGAGCGGATTCATTTCACCCAACCCTTTAAAGCGTTGTACGTTGACTTTACCGCGTTTCTTCTCCGTTTCAATACGGGCCAAAATACCTTCTTTTTCACTTTCATCGAGGGCGTAATAAACTTCTTTACCGATATCGATGCGGTACAACGGTGGCATGGCTACGTAGACATGACCTTTTAACACTAACTCTCTAAAATGCATCATAAAGAGTGCACATAATAAAGTAGCAATATGTAGTCCATCGGAATCGGCATCGGCTAAAATACATACTTTGTCATAACGCAGCGCCGACAAATCACTTGAATCTGGATCCAAGCCAATCGCCACAGAAATATCATGTACCTCTTGTGAGGCCAATACTTGGGTTGATTCGACTTCCCACGTATTTAATATTTTACCTCGCAGAGGCATTACCGCTTGAAACTCACGGTCTCTGGCTTGCTTGGCACTACCACCCGCAGAATCACCTTCCACAAGAAAGAGCTCAGCACGTGATGGATCTTGTCCGGTACAATCTGTTAATTTCCCTGGTAGCGCAGGCCCCGAGGTTACTTTTTTACGTGCTATTTTTTTGGTGGCTTTTAAACGGCGCTGTGCGTTGTTAATACATAAATCAGCAATTTGTTCTGCAATTTCAGTGTGTTGATTGAGCCACAAACTAAACGCATCTTTAACCACGCCTGAGACAAAAGCACTACATTGACGCGACGATAAACGCTCTTTTGTTTGCCCAGCAAATGCCGGATCTTGCATTTTTACAGACAACACATAACTACATTTATCCCAAATATCATCCGGCGTTAGCTTTATGCCGCGGGGTAACAAGTTTCTAAACTCACAAAACTCACGCATGGCATCAAGCAGACCAGCACGTAAACCATTAACATGAGTACCGCCTTGAATCGTTGGAATAAGATTGACGTAGCTTTCGCTTAACGCATCACCGCCTTCAGGCTGCCAAACAACCGCCCAATCAACCGCTTCTGTTTTGCTAATCATTGTACCAACAAAAGGGCTGTCTGGCAGACATGGCCATTCTTTAACGGTTTCTAGCAGATAATCTTCTAACCCTGATTCATAATGCCAGTCTTGCACATCTTTAGTGATTTTATTGGTAAATTTTATTTTTAAGCCAGGACATAACACGGCTTTAGACCGTAGGTTATGATTAAGACGTGAAATTGAGAATTTATACGAATCAAAATAAGACGGATCAGGCCAAAAGCGAACGGTCGTTCCCGTATTACGTTTGCCGCAGGCACCCACTTCTTTTAATTCTTCTACTTTAAAACCATTTTCAAAGGCAATTGAATACACTTTTGCATTACGGCGAATTGTCACTTCAACCCGGGTTGATAATGCATTGACTACCGATATACCCACACCATGCAAACCACCAGAGAATTGATAGTTATCTCCAGAGAATTTACCACCAGCATGTAATTTACATAAAATTAGTTCAACACCACTCACCCCTTCTTCAGGATGAATATCGATAGGCATTCCACGGCCGTCGTCATTAACTTCAAGTGATTGGTCTTCATGCAAAGTGATTTGAATCGCTGTTGCATGCCCGGCTAATGCTTCATCGACACTGTTATCGATTATTTCCTGTCCTAGATGATTGGGACGGGTGGTATCGGTGTACATTCCCGGGCGACGTTTAACGGGGTCTAAGCCATTTAGGACTTCAATGGCGTCCGAATTGTATTGCTGATCACTCACGATGATGGCCTTTTTCAATTGTTCTTATTATTAGGGGCAGTGTAGCTAAATTTGCTCAATCATTTAAGTACTTAAAACTATTTTTCGAACAAAAACTCAACTATTGCATGCAAAAATCGGTTAAAGCCGACAAAACTATGATCGCCAAGAGGCTCTAAGGTTATTCTAGCGCCTTGGTAAAAGGATAATGCGTGGCGATAATCTAAGGTCTCATCGGCTTGTTGCAGCAACACCCAGTATTTTTTGGGGTGTGTAATCGTTGATAAATTCATTAATGCTAACTCATCACCATGAGCTAATGTAACGGTGCTGACCTCACCTGAATAAGGATTGACGTGCTCGCCAATGAGTAAATCGATCATATTATGAGGCGCAACGGCAGGGTTAACAAGAACCGCCTTTGTTTGATATTTTTCGCTGCAAAGTGTGGCCAAAAAGCCGCCCATTGAACTGCCCACGAAAGTAATTATAGCATTCATTTCTTTGCTTTTTATCTGCTGCACTATGTCTTCTATTTGTGCTAATGCCGCTTTAGGCGTAACAAGTAGATGCGGCGTAATTATCGTTACATTCGGACAATTAAGTGTAATGAACGTAGACATTTGAACCGCTTTCACGGAATCAGGTGAGCTATTAAAACCGTGAAGATAGATGATAAGTTGATGAGGCGTCACGAAAATCTTCTTTAATATATTCAATAATTATCAGAAGTTTAAACGATTTGAGCATAAGCTGCAAAATATCTCAGCTTATGCACATGTTGAATTTTAATAACCTGCAGGATCGTAAATTGGATTAAATTTATTGTCAGCTACCCGATGCACTTTCGATTTTATAGTGCCATTAGCCAATAACTCCATATATCTAAAGCCAGGCTGGACACTATCGACAGAAAACTCATCGATATTTGGCGTAAATTGAACACTAGTAGAAGGACAACCAAGTATACGTACCCCGTCTTTTTCTTCATCAACACTTTGATGAACATGTCCAAACAAAATGCCCTTTACAAGTTTAGCGTCATTTATCGCTTGCCAAAGAGGCCCTTGATTAATTAGACAATGCTCATCAATCCATTCACTATTCATAGGAATAGGATGGTGGTGCATCACAATCAAAATATGGTGATTAGGATAGTCTTTAGATGCTTGTACAATCGCTGCCAATTCCTCAGAACAAATTTCACCGCACACTTTTCCAGGAATTTGAGAATTGAGTAATAACAATTGCCAGTGCTTAAATAAAATCCGTTTAACAGGCGTCACAGCCCCTACAGACAACACACGTTCTTGGAGCTCAACGTCATCATGATTACCGGTGATCCAAGCTACAGGATGATGTTGATTTCGAAAAACTTCACTACACTTACGATATGATGCTTCACTATGATCTTGAGATATATCACCAGTAATCAATGATAGGTCGATATGATGATATTGCGTCGCAAGTGCTTTTACCGATGCAAAACTCTCATCACAATTAATTCCCATTAATTCACCGTTAGCAGATAAATGTAAATCGCTAAATTGTAAAATTTGAGGGTTAGCCTGTCCTAGCTTTAATATTTTTTCGTTCATGAATGTCTCGGATCTAATGTCAATACACGGCCATCTTTAAAACAATGATCAAGCCACTGACTCAAAAATTTATTTACTTGATACTTTTCGTCCGGTTGTTGCATCAACCGATTAGGGTAATCATAACGTGATTTGAAATATCGGATCTGTCGACTAGCTAACACTTCTGCCATTTGCGCATCATGATACAAACGTACTTTTAGTTGAGGTGTGAGCACGTTATCAGTTTCGCCGCCTACACTGACGTTACTCGCAATAGGTTCAATGTTTAATACACTGGTATATTGCGTTTGTTCACAAACATTGAGTTGATAACACGCATTATCTAAATGATAAAAATAAGGATTATCTAATACTAATTCGGGTAATAATTTTAATATCAATAAGTAGTTATAAGAACAAGCACGGTGTAAACCAAGCAGATCAGGTTGATATTTCTTCTTAACCTCGCAAAAGCTAGCCATATTTATTCGTCAATCTCTTGTAAAGAACTTGATGACCATTTCTGCTTTATACGTTGATGGTTTAAGGCTAACCATTGTAAGCCAACAATAGTGACACCATTTTGAAAGCGAGACTGATTTAATTGCTCAATCACATCCGTCACACTTAATCTAAGAGTTCTAATATCTTCGCCTTCCTCTTCAAGGCCAGCGATTTTACTCGCACTAGCGGCATCAACTTGTGCAATATACAATTCTATTTTTTCTGAAGTGCCACCGGGACTCACTAAGTAACTCATTATCTTTTCGAGTTTTTGACACTCTAACCCCGTTTCTTCGGCTAACTCCCTTTTAGCAACATCATCCGCTTGTTCGCCTTCTTCAATCATGCCAGCAACCAGCTCAACCATCCAAGGGTTCACGTTATGCTCAAACGTACCCACTCTAATTTGCTCTACCAATACAATTTCATCGGAAACAGGATCATAGGGGATCACAGCAACTGCCGTGTCACGTTCAAATAATTCACGCTCTATTATCTGACTTCTTCCGCCGCTAAATAAAGCATGGGTAAAATAATATTTAATCATTCGAAAGTAGCCTTGCCAAATGACTTCTTTTTTGACTACAGTCAGATCTTTTCTCGAAAATTGATTCATATAAATTTAACTCTTTACAAAGATTTACATCTTAATAGATATAATACAGATAATTATAAGCAGTATAACTTGAAATATGCTAGCTTAGACACCATTACTAGACTAAGACTACAAACAGTTTGTAATCCTATGAGATGCAATAGAAAAGTCATTGCTAATCACATAAAACAAACTGTTACACTTAGCCACTGGCGAAGTGATTAAAAAACGCTTAAATTAAGCACAAATATTCATATAGAACCGTTAGGATTACAAATGAGCTCTAAATTAAATAAACTCATGTTGTCAGTTAGCTTAGGCATCTTGTCAATGACAGCAAGCGCAGATGGATTACACCAGATTTACCAACAAGCCCTACAAGGCGATCCACAAATTAAGCAGGCGAAAGCCAATCGCGATAGCAGTTTTGCTGCTATTAGCGAATCTCGTGCAACATTGCTACCCGACATTTCAGGTACTGTGACCATGGGTTCTGGTGGCAACGATGTTGGTACAGAAAAAGCACCTCGTGATAGTTTCGAATGGAACTCGCAATGGACTAGTAACGCAAGCATTTCACTCACACAGCAAATTTATTCGCACAGTTCTTGGTTAAGCCTAAGCTTGAGTGAGAAAGCCGCTTCACGTAGCGACGCACAACTAGCGTCGGCGCAACAAGGCCTTATTCTTCGCGTTGCGAATGCTTATTTTGATGTGTTGAAAAATACGGATAACTTGTCATTTGTTCAAGCTGAGAAACGTTCAATTGAACGTCAATTAGAACAAACAAAACAACGTTTTGAAGTTGGCCTAAATGCCTTTACTGACGTGCACGAAGCCCAAGCACAGTTTGATTTATCTAATGCGAATGAAATTCTTGCATTAAATAGCCTTGAAAACAGTTTAGAAGTATTGACCGAAATTACCGGACTTAAGCACACTGATTTAGACGGCTTAAACACAGATTTATTTAGCCCGTCAATTCCAGCGCCTGCAACTTCTTCTGAGTGGATAAAACTTGCCGAAGAAAACAACCTCACGTTACTTGATAGTCGTTTGGCACAAGACATTGCCAAGCAACGTATTGATTTGTCAAAAGCAGGTCACTTACCAACATTAGGCGCCAGCGCTACTGCATCTAAAGGTCTGAAAGGCGATTCTATATTAGGGTCAACAATTGGATTAACGCTGCGGGTGCCAATTTATTCAGGTGGTGCTGTATCATCTCGCATTGATCAATCTCGTTTTAACTATGTATCTAGTGCTCAAAAACTAGAACAAGATCATCGTAGTGTTGTGCGTAATGTCCGTAGTAACTTTAACGATGTTAGTGCATCTATATCTTCTATTAATGCTTATCAGCAAGCGGCTAAATCAGCTGACAGCGCATTAAAAGCAACGGAAGCAGGCTTTGAGGTAGGTACCCGTACTATCGTTGATGTACTAAACAGTACTCGTCAAGTTTATAGCGCTAAAAAGCAACTTTCCAATGCACGTTACTCTTACATTTTGTCAGTACTTAGCCTTAAACAAACGGCTGGTACGCTAAAAGAGCAAGACTTGATTCATATTAGCAAAGGTCTTAAATAACCCAGGTTATTCATAGTTTAGCTAAAAAAGAACGAAAAAGGCCAGTTTATAAACTGGCCTTTTTTATGATTGCTATTCTCAATAAATTATATTATTACTATTTTTCAAGGCAAGTACTGCTGATTAATTCTTTTTGTTTTTTTATTTCACTTTCGTTTTTATCTGTTTGGGCAACAATAAGGTTGACCTGTGCTTGTGAACACTTATTTGCCAGCTCTTTGACCATCAAATAATTTTGATCTTTTTGTTGTTGGGAAAGCCCCTCTAAACCATTATATTCGTCTCTATCTTCAGGATCTCTATCCTGTTGAAAAGCTGGTGGGATCGTAGCATTACAACCCGATAATAGAACAACCAATGAAACTGTAATTAATTTATTTAACACTGTTTAAACTCCAAAATTCAATACGTGGTATTACATGGTAAAAGAGAACTTATGTTCTGCTTAATTAGTACCAAAAGTTGAACATATTGTATATAAGACTTTGCTAAAGTAAAGTTTAATTAAATCACGAAAAAGGCCCAAATATATTTTATTCAGGCCTTTAGGGAGCATGACTAATTCACGTTACTTTTATCATTATTCGTTAATAGTTACTCAGTAACAACGGTTTGAGTTTTTACTTCGCGCTTGAATAGTTTCCCTTTTACATCTTCTAAAATGACATAGAAACACGGAATAAATATCAATGTTACAACCGTGGCAAATGCAACGCCAAAGGCTAAAGATACAGCCATCGGTATAACGATTTTAGCTTGTAAACTGGTTTCAAATATAATGGGCATCAAACCAATGAAGGTTGTTAGTGAGGTGAGGATAATCGCTCTAAAACGTTGCGTACCAGCCTGTACAACGGCATCAACTATACGAATCCCTTCTTCACGTGCTCGATTAACAAAATCTACCATCACTAAAGAGTCATTAACAACCACACCAGCCGCTGCAATAATACCAAATATCGACATCAAGCTAATATCGAGACCAAAGAGTAAATGGCCTAATACAGAGCCAACTACGCCAAAGGGTATCGCAGACATGATGATAATAGGTTGAGAATATGATCGCAGAGGTATAGCCAGTAATGCAAATATCAACATTAACGATAAAATGAAATTGCGCATTTGCTCATTCACACCATCCATTTCTTCTTGAATACGCCCTGCCAATTCTGTTTTAACGCTTGGGTAGAGTTTAAGCAGTTGCGGCATAAACCTATCACGCACATCTTTGGCTACTTTAAACGTTTCTACTTGCGCACTATCTACCGTTGCCCACACGTTAATAGTACGTTGACCATTTTCACGGCGGATCCGGTTGACCCCGTCCGTTAACGTAATCGTCGCGAGTTCAGACAATGGGACATAGTCTCCACCCGCAGTTTTAATTAAGGTTTCTTCAATATGCCCAATCGAGCTTCGTTGTGACTTTGGATAACGTAGCATCACTCTAAGCTCTTCGGTATCTCGTAATATACGCTGAGCTTCAATACCATAGAAACTAAAGTTTACTTGGTTTGCTACATCAGCTAGAGAAAGGCCCAGGCTAAATGCTAATGGATTTAACTTAAATTGTACTTCTTGCGTTGCACTTTGACGGCTATCGTTTACATCCGAAACACCTTTAAGTGATTGAAGCTTTTTCTTGAGCTCTTTAGAAGCCGCTACCAGTTCTTTATCATTGTTGCCGATGAGTCTAAAACTAACATCACCGTCATCGCGGCCGCCGCCAAACAAATTATCACTCACAGAAATAGATTTAACACCCGGCAGATTTGGGATGGCATCACGCCAGCGCTGCGCCACTTCAAACGTATTGAGTGTACGAAGTTCAGGATCGGTCATTTTAACCATTACCTCACCCGAGGTACGTGAACTCAATCTTGCATTGATATCACTTATGGCACCGATGCCAATTTCTTTTTCGATCTCCTTATCAACATTACGTAATACTTGCTCTACGGTTTTAATCGCATCTAGCGTTGCTTGCTCTGAAGCTTGCTGCTTCATTTCAATGGCAACGCGAGGAAAGTCGTGTGGCACTTCAGGCATCCCGATATAACGAATAGTACCGCCGATAAACAGACCAGCACTGACAATTAAAATCCCGGTGAACAGCATAAATACAGAATAACGATAATGAATCGCACGTACCAAAAACGGCTTATAGGTAGTGCTCACAAAGCGTTTTAAGGCGCCATCAATGCCGCCTCTAATACGGTGCATAAACCCTGTTGGATTACCCGGTTTAATATTCATGTGTGCTAAATGTGCTGGTAAAATAAGTTTTGATTCAATCAAACTAAAAATCAAACACAATACTACGACATACCCTATGGCGTGAGACATTGAAGAGCCCGGTCCATCACTTAAAATCATCGGTAAAAACGCCGCTATGGTCGTTAAAACGCCGAACGTTGCAGGCATCGCTACACGTTTTACGCCGCGCACAACATTGTTTAGTGAGTGACCATTACGCTCAATTTCATCGCTGGCACTTTCCCCCACAACAATGGCATCATCAACCACAACCCCCAGCACCAAAATAAAGGCAAACAGACTGGTAACATTAATAGTTACATTCACCGCTTCAAGAGGCATAAAGAATAATGCCCCTAAAAAACTAACTGGCAGCCCCATCATCACCCAAAAGGCCAAACGTAGACGTAAAAACAACGCCAGCATGAGAAAGACGAGCACACCACCAGACAACATGTTTGATAACATCATGTCTAGTCGGCCATTGAGGTAAAACGTCATATCAACCCAAGGCTCTAAGCCGACGCCTTCAGGTAGTTGGGTTCGCTTTTTATCTAAATAAGCACGAACCTGTTTTGCAACATCCGTCATTGATTGGTCAGTTGACGCACCAATAAATAATGTGACGGAGTTTTTTCCATTAAATTTAGCGTATCTTAATCCTTCCACAAATCCGTCATTAACCGTCGCTAAGTCACCCAATAACAATATAGTGCCATCAGTGAGTGTTCTTACTGGTAATTGTTCAAATTGTTGCTGGTTGTAGGCTTGGTTTTCAACACGCATTGAAATAATGCCATTGTCAGCTCTTATCTGGCCCGCAGACATATTAGATGAAAAGTTTTGAATGGCTGAAGCAACATCGCGAAACGACAGTTGATATTCTCGTAATTTGTCTTGATCAATTTCTACGCCTATTTCATAGTCAAGACCACCAAAAAAGTCTGAAATATTAACGGTGCTTAATTGCTGAATTTCATCATGAATATCTTTGCCAATTTCTTTAAGCTGGCGTGCTGATAAATCACCATGAAGACTGATGTACATTACTTCTTGACGATCTTTATCCTGTCGTACAATTGGGCGTTCAATACCGTTAGGAAAACTTGAAATTGAGTCAACTTGAATTTTAATCTCATCGAGTACTTCCTGCAGGTCATAATCGCTATCAATTTCGATCATAACATTTGAAAAGCTGCGATTTGAATAGCTTATAACTCGTTTAAGCCCTTCAATACTCTCCATAGCCTCTTCAATTTTAACGGTTATG
>Ga0209291_1001910_pt1 | contig 17739 bp, 18 predicted proteins | sample GOMGulsemesocosm_FD_184633 | JGI IMG/M metagenome (GOLD analysis project Ga0209291, IMG submission 184633) | Methane-oxidizing microbial communities from mesocosms in the Gulf of Mexico - GOM9B Gulf of Mexico (SPAdes) (version 2) | ecosystem: Environmental > Aquatic > Marine > Cold seeps...
CTCCTCAGTACATTAATGCTATAAAAATGTTAAAGGTAGGTAGAGTAGACGCTGTAGCGGGTGCATTAATAAACTTAAAATCAATAGCAGTCGCTGTAGGAATGCAAGATAAAGACTTAGGTCCGCCTATAATATTATCGCAAAATAAAATGTATTTAATCTGTTCAAAAGAAATATTAAAAACGACTCGTCAAAAATTGAAAGAAACAGTTCAACGCTTAAAAGCGACGGGGAAAATCCAAACTATTCTTCATCGCTACCTTGGAAAAAATTAAAATTCAGAAACATTCTTAATCAATACTGATCACTACTCAGTAAATAGTAAGGGCTCTTCAAGTCAATTGACTATCCTTAACGAAAGGTTAATATAATAAGTATGCTATTGGAGGAGAGACACGATTAAATTTATATCTTTATTAAAACGGCTAGCTGTATGCACACTTATTTTATCAACAACTTCTGAGTCAGCCCCCTTCCATACTAATATATCCATGCTTACAATGGATCAAACACCTTATGGCTATAAAAATAAAAAAGGAGAAAATACCGGCATATTATTTGAAATAATGAATACAATTATACAGGCTAGCGGCATAGGCAAAAAAAATAGGCTTATCCCTACCAAACGCCTAATCATCACAATGTTATCGGGTAAGCCAGCATGCTCACTTGTAGCGGAGACTCCTGGCACTGCCACTGCATTAGATTATATAGCTCCTATTGGTTACTCATTGAAAGCAGGAATTTTACCAAGAGTTGACCGCGGCATTACCGACTACAAAAGTTTGCAAGGAAAAACGGTTGCCGTTCCTTTAGGTGTTCAGTTCGACGAAGTATTCCACAACGACACAGGTATTATTAAAGTGTCACCGCCTAAGTACATCAATGCTATGCACATGTTAAAAGCCGGCAGGGTTGATGCCGTAGCTGGAGCATTAGCCAATCTAAAGATAATCGCAAAAAATATCGGCATGACTAACAAAGATTTAGCACCATCCATTGTATTATTAACAGGTGAAGTACAGTTAGTTTGCTCAAAGGAAATATCGGCCAATGCTCGTCAAACACTGAAAAAAACAGTTAATCAATTAAAGGCATCAGGGGAAATTAAAACAATTATTCATCGCTATTTTCAAGGTGAATAACGTTAGAAACACTGTATTTAAAGTTTCCAATATCAAAACACCCAAATTCAATCACAAATATAAAGCATTCAAGAATCAGTGTATCTATAACAAGGATACACTGCCTCTTTATTAATACGACTGATTAACTGCCTTTTTAATTTCTGTAATCGAAGTAATATTTGCGACTTCGTTTAGGTTTTCATCAGTTGCTTAATTTTAGTTTTCGCAGATCGCTCAATAAAATAAAAATTAATTAACCCTTTTTTATTACTCACTCGTTTAACTCTATACAAGCTTACAAAAAACTCATTAAGCGAGAAAAATATGAAAATAGTACTTTCTATATCATTTATCACAACTGCATTATTTATGGCGGGCTGTGTGCATGAATCTTCCGAAAAAAAGGATCAAGCAGCTAATAACGCAGAGATAAAAATTTTACATGAAATTGAGCTATCTGAGCCTGCAGCTGAGCAAGTACTCGTGCAAAAAAGAGTAAGTAAAGATCAAGAGAATTCGCGAGCAGCGAGCGGAGTAAGTTACAAAGCGATGGCATACCATCAAGCTAAAAGTCCTACAAAAATGTTTACCATGCCACCCGCTAATTACATAGGAAAAACGAACAATGAAAAATATGATCATAGAAAAAACAATGGTGTATTAACCGTAAATGAACAACCAGTATCAACATTTTCAGTCGATGTCGATACAGCGTCTTACACCAATGTAAGACGTATACTTAATCAAGGTGCATTACCACAACATGACGCTGTGCGGGTTGAGGAATTAATTAATTACTTTTCTTATGGTTACCCTGCCCCTACCGAACAACCTTTTTCTGTATATAACGAAATAGGACCAAGTCCTTATAATGCAGACAAACACTTACTGCATATCGGTGTTAAAGGTAAATCAATGTCGGCTGACAGTCGACCTGCGGCAAATTTAGTTTTTCTTATTGATGTTTCAGGATCTATGAATCAAACCAACAAAATTGGTCTATTAAAGAACGCCTTAAAAATGCTTACTAATCAACTTACCCAACAAGACAGCGTCGCTATCGTCGTTTATGCTGGCGCAGCGGGTACGGTATTGAAGCCAACGAAAGGTGATAACAAACAGGCAATTATTGATGCGTTAGCAAAGCTTTCAGCAGGTGGTTCCACCAATGGAGGTGAAGGTATTGAAGCCGCTTATAGATTAGCTCAGCAATCATTTATAAAAGGTGGCATTAATCGCATCATGTTGGCAACCGATGGCGACTTTAATGTGGGTACAATCAATAATCAAGCGTTAAAGAATTTGGTTGAAAGCAAACGGAGCCTAGGTATTGATTTAAGTATTCTTGGTTTTGGTAGTGGAAATTATAATGACGAATTGATGCAACAACTTGCTCAAAATGGTAACGGTAATGCCTATTATATTGATAATTTAAATGAAGCTCGCAAAGTCTTGGTAGAAGAGTTGTCATCAACTCTAGTAACCATTGCCAAAGACGTTAAAATTCAAGTTGAATTTAACCCGCAATTAGTCAGTGAATATCGACTGATTGGTTATGAGACACGAGCGTTGAACAGAGAAGACTTTAATAACGACAAAGTGGATGCAGGAGACATTGGCGCGGGTCATACGGTTACCGCTATTTACGAAGTCAGTTTAACCAGCAGCTCGAATAAGGCAAACGATCCCTTACGTTACCAGCGTAATAACAGCAAGCCAGTAACAAGTAACAGCAATGAGTTAGCCTTTTTGCGCTTACGTTACAAAACACCAACAGCGCAAGATAGCCAACTCATTGAAATAGCAATTAACAAAAGTAAAATCATTAAAAAACTGGCTGATACCAGTAACAACTATCAATTTTCTGCTGCCGTTGCCGGTTTTGCACAACTATTGCGAGGTGGAGTAAATCTTTCTACAATGGATCTAAGCAACATCATTCTTTTAGCTCAACAAGGCAGAGGCAAAGATGTACATGGTTATCGAGCAGAGTTTATTAACATGGTCAAACTTGCACAAGCATTGGCACCACAACTTAGTGCTAACAATGAGTAATTGCTATTGAATCAAGTGGCATTGCCGACTGATCATTCAAAACAATCGGTTGCCGATGAAGCACTGATGCTTGCTTACGCCAAAGGGCAAGCATCGGCATTCGACTCCCTATATCAGAGGCATAAACAAATGGTTTATCTTTTTTTTGTTAAACAAGGATTACCTATCGCTATTGCCGAAGAGCTTTGCCATGACACTTGGTTAAAGTTAATTAATGCTAGAGAAAAATATCAACCACAAGCTTTATTTAAAACTTACCTGTTTACCATTGCCAGAAACACGTTAATTGATCACTACAAGAAAAAAAGTACTCAAAATGAAGATAATTATAATAGTGATGATAATGATTTAACGACCACAATAGCAACAACTCAGCTTTGTGAACAGCAACAAACACAACAGTTAAAACTAGCGTTATCCCTTAATATTTCAGCATTACCAATATCGCAACGAGAAGTTTTTTTGCTAAAGCAAGAGTCTGGATTTTCACTCGAACAAATTGCACAAATAACCGCTCAGCATCAAGAGAAAGTAAAAAGCAGTTGGCGTTATGCTTTGCAACGTTTACGTAAGGGGTTACAGCATTATGTCAACTAACCACACTGATGATAACGATAAAGAAACGCAAAAATTAACGTTACAGCAACAAAGTGACGAAGCGTTTATTAATCAACTTTATGATGACGTGTCACAAGAGCATCAAAGCCAGCCTAGTGAGTTATTAGATAAACGTATCCTCAGCGCTGCGCATAAAGCCATTAATAAGTCGAATAACCCCGATAAGAAAAGTCATGTTACTTGGTATTCAACGCTAGCTACGGCTGCATCTTTAACATTGGTAGTAAGTTTAGTTGTTCTTCAACAGGACAATATACTGCCTAATGAACAAGCTGACCGCATTCAGGTAAAAGATGTTACCTTTAAAAAGCCTATTAACGCAGTTTCAGCCAAAGAGTCTATTAACCCAACTTCTGTCAAAGAGTCTTTTGTAGATCAAGAAGTAATGGCTGAACAAATTGATTATAAAGCAGAACCTAGTTATTCAGCTTTATCGGGGCAAATGGAAAGTTCAGTTGCTACGGATGGGAAAGTGGCCGTTAGCGAAAGAACACTGCGCGCCACGCAATATAAAAAACAGAGCAATTCGGCCAAACAAAAAAACATTGCACAAATGATGGCTCTGCCCCCTGTTATTAATAATAACATCACAGAAATAGGTCAAGCACAAGAGAAAGACCTTGCAATAAGATATCTATCCATTAAGCAGTTTCAACAATACACACTCTCAAACAAAACCTTGCACGCTAATAATCAATGGTTATGGTCTTTAAAATCAGAAAACGACATGGAATATATTATTAACGTTTTTCAAGGTGAGCAGCAATCTTTAGCATTTCGTTTAGGTAAAGATAATTTCAAAGTAATTAATGCACACCAAGACACCTCAAAAATATTGTCGTTAAAAAACAAATCATTACCTAAGGTTGTAATTTTAAATACAAACAATTAAAAACATGCGATGATGACGTCCTCAATGGAAGTCTAGATGTAATGACCATCAAATAATTTATATCTAGTAAATTAATATGGATTCACCACATGAAAAAAATATTCGCAATAATCATAATTACCATTCTATCAATTGGTGTAATAGCCCCTAAATTTGTCGGTAATCAGTTTTCAGAAACGCTCCATTCTATAGCTGATAAAGTTAATAATGCCCCAGGTTATACTTTAGAAATTCAAGCGATGAATTCGCAGTGGTTTACTACTGACGCTTCCTTGGTTATCAGCTTAGATACCGAAAAATTAACCGGCGTACCCGAGAGTACACTTGCCGAAGATTACTCCTTAGTCATTAAAATAAATGCCGAACATGGCCCGTTTCTCTTTAATGAACAAAGTAACTTTGCCTTGTTATCATGGGTTGCAAGTATTGGTGGTAAAACGCTAAGAGAGCAGCTTGTTTGGGCTGAAAATAAAGATTTCTACCAAGTTAATGGTTTAATGGATCTGTTTGGCAATCATAGCTATCAAGATAAAATAGAAGCATTTTCTACCAGTGATACTCCTGATACCGTCAATATGGTATTTAGTGGTTATCAAGGCAGTGGGCAATATGATGGACAAGCCTTTTCCTATAAAGGCACCGCCGCAGACTTAACGGCAACAGCTGAAAAAGGTGATTTTGTCATGAAGAACCTCACCATTGATATGCAAATAAAAGCGTCATTAGAACAAATCTATAATAGTGGGCTTTATGATTCAGAAACAGTGATAAATTTTTCATCAATTAAATTTAACGATAAAATAGAAGAAGATATCAATCTTACAGATCTTTACGTTACTGCTGCTTCATTTTTGGATAAAGCAAAGCAGCAAGGTAGCATGCAATTGTCTTATGGGGTAAAAGCTGGCGATATAAATGAATACCATGTAGAAGATATAGCCCTTGATATAGCCGTGAATAATATCAGCGGAAAATTTATTAAAGCATACCAAAAGTTTAGTCAAACACTTGGTGATGTCAGCGCTGAAGATATGCAAGAAAAATTGCAGGGGTTTGCTCAAGATAACTTACTGACATTACTTAGCACAGAACCACAAATTAATATCACCAGCTTACGTGGCACTTTCCCTGAAGGAAAATTTAATGGCACAATGCACAGCAGTTTAGTTGATGTTTCAACTTTACCTACGCCGATTGAAAATCAGGAGTTTTGGCTCGCTCATGCGCTGGTAAATGGCAAGATAACGGGCGATAAAGCAGTCATTGAATTATTTGCCAAACAATTTATGAAACAGCAAATACAGGCTAATCCACAAGCACAAGATATGTCGGCAGCAGAAATAGAGCAAATGGCCGCTCAGCAAGTCCCACAAATGTTAGACATGTTAACGCAGCAAGGATTATTAGTGGCAACAGATAGCCATTACACCACTGATTTTGTTTTAAAGGACAGCCAATTTAAAGTGAATGAAAAACTTATTCCAATAGCGCTCTAAATTCACAGCTATAAACTTAAACAAAGCCGTTAAGCTATCTCACAGGAAGTAGATTCAGCTTAACGGACAGTGAATTTGTGTCAATTCTTTCAGCGAACGAGAAGAGCAAGTCATTATAGGGTAGGCTACCTATCGATTTATTAAAAATACCTAGTAACTAAAACCACTCATCTTTAATTTTACCATAATGAAAATAGCCCCACTGCCCCACACGTCTTAGCGGTGCGAATGGAAATTTCGGCAACTCACGGTTATACAAAGGTAAACCAGCAATTTTTTTGTCTATAACCTTCTCGGCTACTTTCTCTGCTAAGCGTTTACCGGCCTGCACTGAAAACGACACACCCGATCCGCAATAACCCATACTGTAAAAAATATTATTTTGCGTATTTTGATAAATATGTGGCATGTCATCTAACGCCATACATATCCAACCTGACCAAGCATATTGATATTTTAAACTCCCCAGTGGTGGGAAACTGGTTTTCAATACCGCTAATAAACGTTGGGCATAATAAGGATCATCGGCAGACTTTCCGGTAATAGCTCCTCGCCCGCCAAATAAAATACGATTATCGGGCAGTTTTCTGTAATAATATTTTAACGCACGGGTATCCATAACAACATTCGATGTTAAAAAGTTACACTCAGCTAATTGCTGATCTGACAAAGGCTCGGTAACGATAATTTGCGAAAGTACCGGTAAGGTACGGTCGGTCGTTAATGAATGAAAACCTTTCGGTGTATAACCATTGGTCGCAATCACCACTTTTTTAGCCTTTACGATCCCTTGTGGTGTAATAAGCTTTTGATGTTGGCCTTCGTCGATAACGTTTAAAACAGGAGAGCTAGTATGAACTTTAGCGCCAGCTGCCCGCGCTAATTTTTGATAACCCCACGCAAGCTTTAATGGGTTCAAACCAAAGCCGTCTTGATAACGAATAGCGCCATAGGCATTTTTATCGTCCATGTATTGTTGACGCACTTCATTCCTCGTCAACACTTCTAGTTCACTATTTTTAATGCCAGCAAAGGTTTTTTGCTGTAACTCTGCTTGGCTAATAAGTTCCGCCAGTTTACTTGGTTTATGAGCAACTTTTAAAAAACCACGTGCTTGAACATCGCAGTCAATGCCTTCTCCAATAAGTGATTTAACGGTTTCAACACCCGAGAACATTTCATCATAAATGCCGCGCATCACTTCTTCGCCCCATTTTTTCGCCATATCACTATAAGACTTTCGACCAGAAGACTTTAAAATAAAACCGGCATTTCTGCCGCTACAGCCCCAAGCAGTTTGATTAGCCTCTAAGACATGCGCTTTAATACCATGCTCTCGTGCTAAATGTAACGCACAAGAAAGACCGGTATAACCCGCCCCTATAATGGCAACATCAACATCTATGTCTTGAGTAACTTGTCCATCACTTATCGGGGCATTGTTTTGTATATCAGCATTTTCAGCCCAATAACTATTCGGATAGGCAACGCCACAACCAGGAGATTTATCGTGTAAAGGATCGTACATTTTTTAAGGTTACTTTAATGGAGAGAATCAGAGAAACCTTACCCCATTTGTAAAAACTTTGCTAAGCTGAATTATCGAAAAAACTTATATTTAATTGAATGTCTAAAATGAAAAAAAATAACGAAGAAAAAAAAGTTCAAGTAACCTATCGTGAAATGTTACCTGAAGATTTTTCAGCAATCATTGCTTTAGCTACTGCGGTGCATGGTGCGGGTTATATGGATAGCGACATTATAGTGGATTGGTATGCAAAAGGCTTAACTAAAAAGCAAGACTCAACCCTAGTAAATGCTAATTTTGTCGCTTATTTTGAAAATATACTAATTGGCTTTCGATTAACCTACTCTGTTAATCAATGGAACATAGATGAGTGGTGTAGTCCTGAATTATGGCAGCATCCTGTTGATAAAGTCTGTTACTTTAAATGTAATACCGTAGATGAAAATTACCGAGGTTATGGTGTGGGTAGTCAGCTACTCAAGTTATCTACTAAAGCAGCTGTTGAGCAAGGTGCAGTCGCTGGTGTCAGTCATTTATGGAGACAAAGCCCAGGTAATAGCGCAGTTAAATATTTTACTAAATGTGGCGGTATATTAGTAAAAGACCATCCTGAACGCTGGAATGAATTAAGCAAACAAGGTTATGAATGTCCGGCTTGTGATAATGAATGTCATTGTGTGGCCGCTGAAATGATCATTAACTTTTAACATAATCGCCCCTAAGTGTTGTTCAAAAGTAAGGTGACTTTTTGTCGATAAGGTCGCCAACTTTCTATTTATGGCTATTATCTTCAGACTGCCCCTACTTTATATATCCTGAGTTGAGAATAATGAATACACGCTGTCATAACCGATATTCTTGATGTTCACATAAAGGTTATTGATTCAGATAAGTGATCCTTTTAGAACTAACGATCTGCGTCAGTTAAATAGTAAACGTATTTTCAAGTAACTCCCCTCTATCGAAAGACCATGAAGCTTATTAAAACGACATAATTATGGCTTTATTAACGTTTGATCTGATAAGTAAAACAATTCGTCGTACAAACCTATTTACTTGTAAAGAATTACGTTACTTTAATGGTCGATTTTTCACTATAGAATGTATCAGTATGAATTTGTCTTTAGGTAAACTGCTCTTTGTTTCAGCCATTATGTTTACACTTAGCGCTTGCCAAATAACAAGCGATAATATGGAATCAGCTAATAACATAGCCAACGAACAATTTGATGGTGCGGTTAAGCAACTATTAGATCACCGTTCAGGTAAAGGACTTTATAAACAAGATGAAGCAGAGAAAGTAAAAAGGTATTGGCCCGATTTATCACCACAAACATTAGAAAAAAAATATCAACAACGCCTTGTGATCGCAGCAAGATTTGAAGCAATTGAACAAAGTTTTTTATCAGCCGATAATAAGATTAATTACGCTATTATTAAGGCCCAACTTGATAATAATATCGCTCAATATCATTTCAAATCTCATTACATGCCATTCAAGTCAGAGTCAGGTTTCCATTCAAATCTAAATTTTGTTATCAGTAATACACAATTCAGAAAAACAAAAGATATCGATTCATACTTGAATAAACTATCGGCTTTGCCTAATTATTTCGATGAAAATATTCATTGGATGCGCCAAGGATTAGCAACAGGTATTACCCAACCGCAAGCCGTATTGGTTGGATATGAGCAGTCTATACTTGCCTTTATACCTAAGCAAACTGAAGACTCTCAATTTCTTAAACCTTTTACCACGGCATCTACGTTAATTGACGCTAAAGTTCTAGCTGATAAAAAACAACAGCTTATTGAAATATTGAAAGCGAAAGTTATTCCTGCTTATCAAAACTATTATCAGTTTTTTACTCAAGAATATTTCCCCAATGCCCGCAAAACCATAGGAGTTTCAGAAACACCTAACGGTAATGCGTTTTATAGCAATCGTGTTAAACACTACACCACAACAGACATGACGCCTGAAGAAATTCATACCTTAGGCTTGAGTGAAGTTAAACGTATTCGCAAAGAAATGACTGAGGTTATTGTCAAAACAGGCTTTAAGGGCAGTTTCACTGAGTTCACTCATTTTCTACGTACTGATCCGCAATTTTATGCTGAAACGCCGCTAGAGTTGATTAAAGAAGCTTCCTATATTGCTAAACAAATGGATGCAAAATTGCCGTCATTATTTAAGCATTTACCACGGTCACCTTATGGCGTTGCACCTGTGCCAGACAGCATCGCGCCTAAATATACTACCGGCCGCTATATTGGTGCAAAAAACGATAGTCAGCCAGGTTATTACTGGGTAAATACTTACGCTTTAGACAAACGTCCACTTTATGTATTACCCGCACTGACACTGCATGAAGGCGTGCCGGGGCATCACTTACAAATATCACTGAATGGCGAATTAGATGATTTACCTTCTTACCGCAGACATGCTTATATTTCTGCCTTTGGCGAAGGATGGGGGCTATATTCTGAATGGTTAGGCATTGAAGCGGGTATTTATAAAGATCATTACAGTAACTTTGGTCGACTAACTTATGAAATGTGGCGAGCAGCGCGTCTTGTTGTTGATACAGGTATGCATGTTAAAGGCTGGTCAAGGAAGCGTGCCATCAATTTTATGACTGATAATACGGCGCTTTCAACACATAATGTAAAAACAGAAATTGACCGTTATATTTCTTGGGCTGGGCAAGCGTTATCGTACAAAATTGGTGAGATAACCATCAGAAACTTACGTAAAAAAGCAGAAGAAAAATTAGGCCAGAACTTTGATGTACGAGAGTTTCATCATCAAATTTTGAAAAATGGATCTGTGCCGTTAAACGTGCTTGAAGATCAAATTAACGCCTATATTGAAGCCGCGTTAGTCACCATTGCTAAAGAAGAGAAGAAAGCTACAGCTAGCAAATAGGTCGTTAACCCGCATTAATAAACTATTTGTAGTGATTGTTTAGCTATCACTACAAATAGGACAATCTGCTTGTTTTTTCAAACTAAACTGTTGCCATTGATTCGACAAACCATCAAACATATTGAGTTGATTAATATGTATCGTATGACCTGTTAGCAGCTTTATCGCTTGTAACGATTGCATACCTGCAACAATCGCTAATACCGGGCCAAGTATACCGACTGTTTGACAATTATTTGTCGGCGCTTTTTCACTGGCAGGAAATAAACATTGGTAACAGGCACTTTCTGGATTTCGGGGGTCAACCACTAATTGTTGACCGTCAAAACCAGTCGCCGCACCCACAATTAATGGCGTTTTTTGTTCAACACATACTTGATTCAATAAATAACGCGTCGCGATATTATCGGTGCAATCAATCACTACATCGACTTGCTCAATATAATAGTGAGCTAATTCTGCATCGAGCATTTCATCAACGGCTTCAATAGTAATTTCACTATTATGTTGCTGTAATTTTTCCGAGCCGACATCCGCTTTATTATTGCCGACATCACTTTCGGTGAACAGTATTTGTCGCTGTAAATTGGTAATATCAACTTGATCACCATCAGCAATAAACAAAGTACCAACACCAGCTGCAGCTAGGTATAAACTTACGGGGTTACCTAAACCGCCCATACCGACAATCAATACTTTAGCATCACGCAATGCGAGTTGGCCTTGCTCACCAATTTTATTGAGCATAATTTGGCGGCTATAACGTAATTGTTCGTTTGGAGATAACATGATCTGAAGTGCTTCCTAGTCAATATTTCTTAAATAAAATTAACGCAGTGTACGCACGCTATTGGCTTTAAATTGAATAAATACTTCTTGTTCAACAATTAACGACAAACGCTTAGCTGACCATGCCGTAATGTCGACAAAAAAATCTTGCCCTGAGCAATTAACCGTTAACAGCACTTGTGACTGACAGGGCTCAAAACTCGTGATTGTTCCCTGTAAATGATTAACAATCGAACTTTCACTGGGTTCATGTAAAGTGACACTAATATCGCTAGCGGCAATAATGCAACGAACATTGGTGTTGGCATTCGCATCACTTTCAACTTGCCGATTAAACGGCATTAATATCTGCTGTTCGCCCAAGGCTAAACTCGTTAAGCCATATTCGGCTAAATGCTCTTTCACCGTTAATGACAAACTGGTTTGGTGCAATATCTCATTATTGGTGGTTAATTGGTGAATCACCTGATGTATATCACCATAATGAGTAATTTCCCCAGACGATAACACTAAGAGGTTATTAGCTAACTGCTGAATTTCAGCCAGAGAATGACTGACGTATAACATAGGTAAATTGAGCTGTTTTTGCACTTTAGTTAACAAGGTAAGCATCAGGATTTTATTTTTATCGTCTAGTGCACTCAGTGGCTCATCAAGCAATAATAATCTAGGCTCTGCTAATATTGCACGTGCTAAAGCAACACGCTGTTGTTCGCCGCCAGAAAGCTGTTCGACTGATTTCGACAGTAAATTATCTAATTTGGTTAACGCAATAATTTCATCAAAGTCTAACGGCTTATTTACCAAGGTATTCTTTCTGCGTGTTTGTCCGTAACGCAGGTTTTCTTCTACCGTTAAATGCGGAAACAAACGACTATTTTGAAAGACTAAGCCGATATTACGCTGCTGTGGTGCAACAATTTTTTTTGCTTCACTATCGAGTAAAAGATCCGCGGCAAGTGAGTCATTAATAACTAACTGACCCTGCACATGTTTTTCAAGCCCGGCGATGACTTTTAATAGTGTCGATTTACCCGAGCCAGAATGACCAAAAATTCCGGTAATACCTGTTAACGATATCTTTTCGTTAATAGAGAGGAGAAAATCATCGTGTTCAACCATAACGTTTATTGATAAGTCAGCCATCAACTAAACCTCTTAGAACTTACTGGCTTAGATATTTTCGGGCGACTTTTATTCGGTCTATTGAGTAAGTAAATCAACGACAATAAAACAAGCGATGAGATAACTAAACTTATTGAAATAATATGAGCTTGCGCGTAATCAAACGCTTCAACATGATCAAATAAAGCAATAGACAATACGCGGGTTTCGCCGGGAATATTACCGCCAATCATCAAGACCACACCAAACTCGCCGACCGTATGGGCAAAACCTAAACTGGCTGCGGTAATAAAACTCGCTTTAGTGATAGGCAATACTATGGTGAAAAACCGATCGAACGCGCTAGCACCTAGCATAGCCGCGGCTTCTAATAAGTCATCACCCAATTGTTCAAAGGCCTTTTGCAAGGGTTGAACAACAAACGGCAATGAATATAATACCGAACCAATAACTATGGCCGAAAAACTAAAAGCAAGTTGTTGCCCTGTCGCTTCTTGCCAAATTTGTCCCGGTAAATATTGCGGCGAAAATAACAATAATAGATAAAAACCCAATACCGTAGGGGGTAAAACAAGTGGTAAAGCAACCAATGCTTCAATAAAAACTTTGCCTCGGCTTTTCATTTTAGCGAGGAACCAGGCTAACGGAGTACCAATTAACATCAGAATAATAGTGGTGATACCTGCCATTTTAAGCGTGGTAATAAGTGCGAGTACATCAGGGTGAGCGCTATTCATCGGCATTCACCTCACTCTTAATTCCGCTCAATTTAGCATAACCTGAGCGAGCAATAAATTGCTGACTTTTTTCATTCATCAAAAACTTAACGAAGCGCTTTGCCTGTTGGATGTTTTGACTGCGTTTTAAAATCACTAACTGCTGTTTTATCGGCTGATGTAACCGGGAAGGAATTAACACGCCCTTTAAATTATTGAGCACTAATTGGCTGTTACTGACAATGCCTAAATTTACCGCTTGTGAACGCGTTTGCTGAAAAGTTTGACCAATATTAATACCTTGAATGAGCCGCGTTTTATAACCATGCCACAGCTGTAAGTTTTCTAGCACTTGTTGAGCCGCTTTCCCGTAAGGTGCAATTTTAGGATTAGCAATAGCAAGGCGCTGCTCATTACTTTTAAGGACGGTAAGTGCGTCAGTCGTAAAATTATTTCTAGCTGACCAAAGTGCTAACTGACCATAAGCATAGGTTTGCAGGCTCTCTTTAAAGGCTAAATCGGTTTCGGCTAATAATTGCGGTCGTTCGCCGTCTGCAGATAAAAATAGATCAAACGAAGCGCCATGTTGAATTTGTAAGAATAAAGTACCGCTAGATGCAGTGATAATAAGTGGCTCAATGAATACTTTTTGATCTGCGTTATAGCGAACGAGCAGTTTTCTTAATGTTGGTGCAAAATTCGAGGCAACCGCTATGCGCAAGGGCTTTTCATTTAGGGTTAGGGTATTTTTAGCCGCCACTAAAGTCGATGAACAAAGCATTAGTCCGATACATAAAAGGCTAATAAATACTCGAACTGGCAATAAACCCAAGCCTATTTACTCCATGCCTGTGCTTTCTCTTTATCACTGGTCTTAGCTTCAAGCCATGTTTCACCCAACTCAGTGAGTTCTTTTTTCCAGAATGGCGCCTTTACTTTCAAGAAATCCATGATGAACTCATTTGCCGCAAAAGCATCTTGCCGGTGTTTACTGGTTACGCCAACAAAAACAATTTGTTCGCCAATGGCTAACTGACCTATACGGTGAATAACTTTTACCCGACCAATGTTCCAACGTTGCTTGGCCGTTTCAATGATTTCAGCCAAGAGCTTTTCAGTCATATCTGGGTAATGTTCAAGGAATAAACCTTTTACCTTTAAACCTAAATTATTATTACGCACTCGTCCGCTGAAAGTCACGACTGCGCCATCTTCGACATTATCATTTTCTAACAGGTTAACTTCAACGCCATGATCAAAGTCTTGGGTTTGAATGCTAATTTCTGCGTGCTTATTCATAGCAGTGTTTATATTCACAATTTTAACCTCCGGTAACCGGAGGAAAAAAGGCAACTTCGTCGCCAGCTTTCACTGAAAAATCGCCCTGCACCATTTGATGATTAACTGCACAAAGTAATGAGTTATTGGCTAAATAATTTTTCCAATCCTCGTCTTTTTCCCCTAAAGCGTCTTTGACTTCAGCAACCGTGCTCGCGCACTTAGCACTGACTTCAGTACCACCACAACCCAACTGCTCGCGTAAAGCGGCAAAAAATATTACTTTGATCATAGTTTATCCTTTATTCTCTAGCTTGTTTGGCTTGCTCAGCTTTTGCTTGCCAAGAACCCGACTTTCCACCTTCTTTGGTTATCACACGAATACCGTGAATTTCCATTAAAGGATCCGCCGCTTTGCACATATCAAACAAGGTTAAACAAGCAATAGAAACCGCAGTTAACGCTTCCATTTCAACACCTGTTTGTCCGGTCAATTTACATAAGCTAGTAACATGCACTTGGCTGTTTTCTTCATCAATAGTGAAGTCTACTTTAACTTTCGTTAGCATTAGTGGATGACAAAGCGGAATTAAGTCACTACATTTTTTGGCTGCTTGAATACCTGCAATACGAGCAACAGAAAATACGTCACCCTTTTTATTATCGCCTTGGGTAATTAACGACAAAGTGTGCGCAGACATTTGAATATAACCTTCCGCGGTAGCAGAACGTGATGTCATGGCTTTTTCTGTGACATCAACCATATTAGCTTCGCCACGTTTATTTACATGGCTAAGGCTAGGCTTTAATTGTTCTATAGAGTTGTCCATTAGTTACGCGTCTCACAAAGCTCAATGTCGGCCATTTTTAAATGCGGCACAAAATTACAAGGACGATGGCTCGCATCGAGTTGCTCTTTAATCAGTTTATCCCAAGCCGTACGACAAGCATTAGTTGAACCGGGCACACACAAAATTACAGTACTATTGGCAATACCACCAAAAGCACGCGATTGTATCGTTGAAGTACCAATTTCATCGAGAGAAATAGCACGGAACACTTCACCGAAACCTTCAACATTTTTATCAAATAACGGCAGTAATGCTTCAGGCGTATTATCACGAGCTGTAAAACCTGTACCACCGGTAGAGATTATCGCTTGCACATTATCGTCAGCGATCCATTTCGAAACAATCGCGCGTAATTGGTAAACATCGTCTTTAACAATCACTTTATCGGCGAGTTTATGGCCCGCTTCAGTTAAGCGTTCAACAAGTACTTGCCCTGAAGTATCGTTAGATTCATCACGAGTATCAGAAACAGTTAATACGGCAATCGATAAGGGAATAAAAGCGTTACCGCCATGTGAAGAGCTCATAAATTTTCCTAAAGTTTATTAATTTTTTAGTTAGTCACTAAGTTTATTGCTCAGTGAAGTAACGCAAGGTTTCAACATATTATCTAAACACTAAAACGTTGTTGTGCTTGTTGCCATTCTTCTGGTGTATTGCTATTAAATAAACACTGTGGCGAATTTAGCGCTAAAGCTTGATGCGGCACTTGTGCAAACATCGAACGAATTGACGGACCATTTTTTTTCTTGTCACTTTTTTCGTTTGCCGTACTTTTATGTCCTTGCTGATATTGTGCAAAACTTGTCGTGAAAAATTGCTCAACAAACGCATTATTAGGTAAATAAAGCGGGAGATAGTGACCGGTAAAGAAGCAGGCCTTTTGACTTAATTCACCTTTCATTTTTAATTGCTGAAGCGTTTGCTTGGTCATTAACGGCAGATCTACCGGTAAGATGAGTAATGATTTTGGTTGGTACTTTTTGATGACGCTGTAAATGCCGCCCATAGGACCAAGCTCAGCAAATTGGTCGGTAACAAAATGTTCGGTATTGCCCATACCAACATCGCCACTTTCAATATTGCCGCTGACGACAATGTTATTTACACCTATATTTTTCAGTAAGTTTTTACTAAAACCAAGCATATTTTCACTGCCGCGTGATTGCCCGTTATAAGTAGAGCTATTACGCATTAACAAGGCTTTATTAGACCCCATTCGAGAAGATTTTCCGCCAGCTAATACCACACCTAAACAGTCTTGATTCAATAAAGAAGCGGCTACACTCTTTTTCATATTTTCTCGCATGTCATCCTCCCAACATAGCCAGGTTTTTGGTGGCACCTGTCAGTTTATCTTGTAGAAAATGAGTAGCTTTTTTATCGGTCATCATAGCGCGAACTTGTTCTTTCAAAGGCTCAATATCGTCTTGCTGTAAATACTCTTTCAACGACAAACCTGCTTCGGTAAATAAGCATAAGTGCAATTTACCTAATGAACTTACTCGTAAACGATTACAAGTATTACAAAAGTCTTTGCTATAGGGCATGATCAAGCCAATTTTACCTAAGTAATCAGGATGATAAAATTCTTGTGCGGGTCCCGCCGTTTTATCATTTATTACCGGCAACCAGCCATCTAATATTAAATTTTGTCTAATGCGAGCACCTTGTACATGCTGAGCATCGAAAAACTCTTGGTTATCACCCGTTTGCATTAGCTCAATAAAACGTAATGTCACTGGCGTCACTTTAAGCCAATCAAGAAAGGTTTTAATATCGTGACCATTGTATTCACGCATTAATACGGTATTAATTTTGATAGATGGTCGACCATCCGCCAATGCCATATCAATGCCTTTTAAAATATGTGGTAACTTATTATGACCCGTTATTGAGTGGAACATGCGAGGGTCAAGGCTATCAATACTAATATTAATCGCGTCAATTCCGGCATCTAACCAGCTTTGTAAATGCTCAGGTAATTTATAGCCATTGGTGGTAATAGCGACTTTTTTAATACCCGGTGTTTGCTTACAAGCAGCGATAATTTCAGGTAGGTCTTTACGCAACGAAGGTTCGCCGCCCGTGATGCGAATTTTTTCCGTGCCCATTTGCGCGAAAGCGTTAGCCACACGTTTGATTTCATCAAAAGAGAGAAAATCGCGTTCATTGTTGCATGAATAACCATCAGGCAAGCAATAGGTACAACGGAAATTGCACACGTCAGTAATTGATAGGCGCAAGTAATAAAACTTGCGACCGAAGTTGTCTGTTAACATCTCACCTTTCCAAATGTAGGGAGGCTAACGCGTTTCCTTGTTAACCCTGGCGG